>JAEEGH010001031.1_pt1 | contig 84020 bp, 53 predicted proteins | sample 9134181 | NCBI WGS metagenome assembly JAEEGH01 (sample SAMN16246544, study PRJNA631951) | gut metagenome | biome: gut microbiome; feature: rumen; material: DP-attached | host: Bos | place: Iran: Karaj | collected 2018-10 | reverse complement strand
CATAAAGGTCACTCTCCTTCCGTTTCGGGGACAGGATGATCCGCGGCGCTTGTTCCGGGACAGAAAACCGGCAGATCCGCGCGTCCCGGCAAAAACCATCTTTTCCCCCAATTTCCCATTATATCGGTTTTTCGGCGGAAGCGCAAGGAAAAACACAGCGCCCGCCCCCCCTTGGAAACGGACGGCGGACATGCTATAATTGACAGGAAAAACGCAGGGAATCGAGGAAGAGCAGCGTATGATCGATCATCACGACATCACCAGGGACGCCTTTATGCTCCACGGCCCGCTCGGTCATATGGGGTACGACTGGTGGTGGCATTCCTTCACCGCGCAGGACGCTCTGACCGGTGAGGACAAGCCCTTTTTCATCGAGTTTTTTATCTGCAATCCCGCTTTGGCCGGGCCTGAGCCGGTGCTGGGCCAGCTCCCCGCAAACCGGGCGAACGGCACACTCCCTTCCTCTCTCATGGTCAAGGCCGGCTGCTGGGGCGAGGACCACTGTCAGCTTCACCGCTTCTTTTCCCTGCGGGACGTCCGTCTGCACAGCGAAGCGCCGTATGAAGTGGAGGCAGGCGACTGCCTCGCCTCGGAGACCATACTGCGCGGCAGCATCTCTATCACTCCGGCGGACGCGCTGGCACACCCGGAATGGATGTGTGACGCGGGCAGTCTTTCCTGGGACCTGACTGTGGAGAAGCAGATCGCCTTCAACGTCGGTTACGGTGCAAGCAAGCCTCTGCGGGATGCGGAGGCCTTCGCCATGTATTGGCATGCGGAGGGCATGAAGACCCGCTACAAGGGCACCATCACCTGGAACGGCAGGAAATACATCGTCTCCCCCAAGAAGAGCTACGGCTATGCGGACAAAAACTGGGGACGGGATTTCACCAGCCCCTGGGTCTGGCTTTCCTCCAACTGTCTGGTGAGCAAACGTACCGGAAAGCAGCTGAAAAACAGCGTTTTCGATATCGGCGGCGGCCGTCCGAAGATTTATTTTGTCCCCCTGGACAGACGGCTCCTGGGTGTCATGTACTACGAGGGGAAGGAGTATGATTTCAATTTCTCCAAGGTGCATCTCCTGGTAAAAACCGAATTCTCCTTCGAAGAGCTGGAGGATGAGGTGGTCTGGCATGTGCGCCAGGAGAACATCCATGCCGCCATGGAGACGGAGATCCACTGCCGCAAGGCGGACATGCTTTTTGTCAATTACGAGGCCCCCGACGGCAGCAAGAAACACAATCGCCTCTGGAACGGCGGTAACGGATGGGGGACGGTGAAGCTGTACGAGAAGCAGGGCGAGGGACTGATCCTTGTGGATGAACTGGAAGCCACCCATGTCGGTTGCGAGTATGGAGAATATTCGCAGGCAGAATAATTATGAATTGAGGATCGAAAAAGAATGAAACGCAGATTGATCATGGTGATCGCGGGCATCATGCTGCTGGCATGTGGCTGCGGGAAGGATACGAAGGAGGTGGAGACCGTGCAGGAACAAAATGACACAAATGTCGCAGTGGAAAATACGACGGAAATCGGGGCGGATATCGAAGAAAAGTCCGAAAACACGGAAGATCTGAGTGCTTTCGCCTCCGGCATCGGCAGCGGGGAGGAAGCTGCAGAGGGGGTCGGTGAAGCCGAAGAGCAGGCATCTGACACTTCTGTCACCCTGGATAATGAGATCGAGGAGCGCTGCCCCATCACCTACACATCCACCAGGAACGGCCTTGATTACGGCGAATTCACCCACGGCACCTACTACTCCGAGACCTGCGGCATGGAGCGCGGCTACACCATCCTCCTGCCGGCGGATTATACCACCGACAGGCAGTACCCGGTCCTCTATCTCCTCCACGGTATCTTCGGCGACGAGTACTCCATGTCCGGGGATGCAAACAACAAGATCAAGGAGATCGTTGGGAACTTCGCGGCAGACGGCCTTACCGAAGAAACCATCGTGGTGTGCCCCAACATGTACGCAGCCACGGATCCGGAGATGAAACCCGGCTTCGACGCCGCCAGCGTCCTTCCCTATGACAATTTCATCAATGACCTCATTAATGACCTGATGCCCTTCATCGAGAGCGAGTATTCCGTCCTCACCGGCAGAGAAAACACCTACCTGGCGGGATTTTCCATGGGCGGCCGTGAGACCATCTACATCACCCTGCAGCGTCCGGAACTCTTCGGCTATGTCTGTGCCATCTCCGCAGCTCCCGGCATCGTCCCCACCACGGACAAATTCATGACCCATGATGGTCAGATGACGGAAGAGGAAATGCATTTTGCGGAAGGCGCGGTGGAGCCCGAGGTCTTCATCATCTGCTGCGGCACCCGGGATTCCGTGGTGGGCACCTATCCTAAGTCTTACCATGAGATTCTGGAAGCAAACGGCACGGACCACATCTGGTACGAGATCACCGGCGCAGATCACGACAACAACGCCATCCGAAGCGGACTCTATAACCTGTTCAAACAGATCGCATACGATAAAAATAATCCGTGATCCTGAAGGGGCAACTCAAAAATGTGGAAACATCTCTGTCGAAAGCGGCAAATGAAAAGGGGGTTTTTATGAGCAATTTCAATGAAGCGAAGCTGACCGAATACCTGGATTCCCTGTTGGATAAGGGGATTCCGTCCGTGGACTGCATTGTTTACCACGATCACAGGCAGATCTACAGACACATGAACGGTACCGTGGATAAGGAGAAAAAGGAGCCTGTCCGGGCCGACCAGCGGTATCTCATGTTCTCCATGACCAAGGTCCAAACCATGACCGCCATGATGCAGCTGGTGGAGCAAGGGAAGATCTCCCTGGAGGATGAGGTGGGAAAATTCCTCCCCGCCTACCGGAACCTGAAAGTGGAGGACGAAAAGGGTCTCCGGGATCTGCAGGCGCCTCTGAAGATCTGGCAGCTCCTGTCCATGCAGTCCGGCCTGGATTATGACTTAAGCCGCCCCGGCATTTTGCGGGTCCTGAAAGAGAAAGGGCAGGCGGCCACCACTCGTGAGCTGGTGGATGCCTTCACGGAATCCCCGTTAAAATTCGAGCCCGGCACCCATTTTCTCTACAGCCTGAGCCACGATGTGGCAGCAGCTGTCATTGAGGAAGTTTCCGGTATGCGCTTTAGCGAATATCTCCGGAAAAATCTCTGGGAGCCCCTGGGCATGACGGATACCTTTTTCGCTAAGCCCGACAATGAAGGCCTCGAGCGCCTGGCACAGCAGTACATCGTAAATGAAAAGGGCATTGTTCCCATGGAACAGACCTGTAATTATCAGCTGTCCGAGAGCTATGAGAGCGGCGGTGCGGGCCTGGTGAGCTGTACCGAAGATTACGCAAGACTGGCAGATACCCTGGCCTGCGGCGGCGAGACCGCGGACGGAAAGCGCATCCTCCGGCCGGAGACCGTCGAGCGGATCAAGCAAAACCTTCTGGGGGAAGCTTCTCTCCGGGACATCGTTACCACTATGGGCAGAAAAGGCTACGGCTATGGCTGCGGCATGCAGGTCCTCCTGCACCCGGAACTGGTGGATTCTCCCGCCCCTGCGGGCATCTTCGGATGGGACGGCGCCGCCGGCGCCTGCATCCAGATGGATACCGTTTCGAAGACTTCCTTTGTCTATATCCAGCATGTGCGCAATTGCGGCATTTCCTACGACACCTTCCATCCCACCATGCGGGATATCATTTTTGGTTAAAATCGGATCACCGAATGCCAAAACGCTGCCCGCGCAACCGCCGGGTCTTTGTTGCAACAAAAAGCCCTCTGCCTGTACGCAGAGGGCTTTACTATTTGCAGTCGGTGTTTTCCGTTACACCGCTTCGTTTTCTTCTTCGTCTTCATAAATGATGTACCGCTTCTCCAGATCTGCCTTAGCACGGTAGAGTGCGGTGTCTGCCTTCTTGAAGATCCCGGTGTAATCGGATTCTTTTCCGTCATAGACGGAGATACCGATGCTGACGCTGACGGCGCGATCCCGGTCCGGCAATGATACGCACTCCGCGATCACATCGATGACATCCTCCGCGAGCTGCGACGCTTTCGCGGGATCATTTACATTTTTGAAAAAGATGATGAATTCGTCTCCGCCGAATCGTCCCAGCACTTCGTCTGAGGTAAAGTGCTCCCGCAGGGTCTCTCCGATCTGCCGGATCACCTCATCTCCCACATCGTGGCCATAGGTGTCGTTGATGGCTTTAAAGCGGTCAATGTCAAAGAGAAACAGCAGTCCCTTTCTGGTGGTTTCGTTCCCTACAAACGCGTTGATGTCGCGGATCAGGGCACCTTTGTTTTTGAGGCCTGTCAGTTCATCCGTATCCTTCTGGATGTTGATCTCCCGCGTCAGGACGAACTCCCGGATGCGCAGGGAGTTGGCAACCACATTCAGGAAGATCCCGACGATGGTAAAGATCACCACATTGATGTTGTCCATCTGCCAGATCTCGTAGGGCTTCACCTGATGCATCCATGTCAGATATACCGCAGACGCACCGCAGAGCTCCAGTGCCATGAAATACGGCTTATCGATCATAAACATGGGAGCGATGAGCAAAAAAGCGATAAAGGTGGTGGCGGGGATCGCCGGTTTGTTCGCAGTGATCAGGATGGCAAACAGAAAGAGCACCGAGATGGACAGGTAGATCAGGAACTGGGCCAGGATCGAGTCCTTCTTCAAAATATAAAATCCCAGAAGTGCCACAACGGAATAGATCAGCGCCATCAGATAAATGAGCCGGTTGGTTTCCAGAAGCTCGTTCATCAAAGAGCCGATGAACAAAGCCAGGAACACACCGCTCATCAGATAGTGGAGCGCCCGCCAGACGATGAAATTCGATATGTAGGCATCCTTTTTCAGCGCATTGTATTCCTCTTTTTCAATTCCGCAATAGCAGAAATAATTCCGCAGAAGTCGTAATTCCCTCATTTTCCCTCATCCGATCCTTTTTTTTCAATATCAGCATCATACCATAAGTCGGAAAAAAACCCTAATACATTTCGGAGTAATTACAGGCCCCGTTCCTTCAGCCCCTTCACCAGCTGCACATAGAACTCCCGCACGTCAAATCCCGGGATATTGGCCCGGTTCAGATCGATCATGTCTCCGTGGGAGATGCCCCGCATATGGGTATTTTCCAGGAATTCGTAATCCTCGCCCCAGCGGAAGGAATCTTCTCCCACCAGTCCGTCATTGCGTCCGTCGAAATATTTCACCAGGTGATAGCTCATGTTCAGCGGGAAAGTGCCGCTGGCAGCCTGTTTCATGCAGGAGCCCACGCTCTGTGTGTAGATCCCGTGGCCCCGGAAATCAAAATTCTTCGTGGCATCCTCGATGACCTTGCACCCGGAAGCAGTCAGATCCGTCACAGCGGCGATGAAGTCCGGATCGGGATCCCCCAGCTGATGCAGGGCGGTATTGTAGGCGTCTGCCACATTTTCCTTGAGGCTTTCGGGAGCCTTCCCCATCAGATATTCGGCGAATTCGCATCCTCTGTGGGGCGTATTGATGGTAGTGATGGATGCCACTTTATCCGCCATCCCCCCCAGTGCCACTGCGGTTTTGATATCCAGGCCGCCCTTGGAATGGGCGATGACATTCACCTTCTCACAGCCCGTTTTTTGGGTGATCTCATCGATCCGCCGGGCCAGCTCTTCCGCACTGTCCATGACGGAGGCAGCACTCTGGTGATTCCCGTAGTAAACGGTGGCGCCGTTTTGCTCCAGCTCTCCCGGGATCCGCCCCCAGTAGTTCAGAAATTTAAAGTCCCGGAAAAACACGCCGTGGACCAGCAGGAGAGGATACTTCGTCCTGCACACCTGTTCCGTAGCTCTGCTCCGGTTAAGGGCCAGTTTTCGTTTTTCAAAAATGGCTTCCCCCGCCGTGATGCCGATGATCATCACCAGTACGAAGATGTGCACCACCGGGATCCAGCCGCAGAGGATGCCGATAACCCGCATTTTGACTCCCAGCTGGATTGAGGTGAGATACACCATGATGATGCCGGTCCAGAACACCAGAGATTCCGCCAGGATCACCAGGAGGATGTGCCCCCACTGTGTCGTGAAGGCTGCCTTCCATCCCATATCCGCGATATCACTGATGAGAGATGCCGCATAGAAAGCTGTGGAGAGCAGGAATCCTGTCAGCAAAATGCTCCCCAGCAGCAAAATATTCAGTCTTGCCCGGGTCAGTACCCGGTCTTTTTTGTTTCCGCGCAAAGTCTTTCTCCCCCCGTCAAAGGAAGCGAAGCCGCCTCCGTTTGTTTTGGTCAAACTACATTATATAGCATATCCTCCCAAATGATCACCCGCAAATAGTGCTTCCTATGAAATAGGAAACTCGCCCCACAAAATCGTATGACATTACCCCTGTATACAACCCGGATTCTTTCTTTGAAAAATCAGGCCACAAATCCACCCTCAAAATCCGGATGCTGCATTTCTTTGTGCACCTTTACCAAGTTCGAAACAAAAAGCCTAGATACATTTGCCATATTGCCAAAGAAAAGGGGGTGTGTTTTAATGAACTTGTAGACAAGTATTACTAGTAAACAAGTTAGTTATTTAACAAACAACCCACCGCACATAGGAAACTCACAGAAATGATAGTAGATGCAAGGCAATCCGGTGAAAGCGCCAGAGACTACGCCTACAGAATACTCAAAGAAAATATCATCTCCACCGAGCTGAAACCCGGAAGCCTGGTATCCGAGAACGAGACTGCCGCGAAGCTGGGGCTCTCCAGGACCCCGGTGCGGGAAGCCATTTACGACCTGGCAAAGGTCTCCATCATAGAGACCATTCCCCAGAAGGGCTCCTTCGTAGCTCTCATCGATCCGAAGATGGTGGAGGAGGCCAGATTCCTGCGAAAGGTTCTGGATGTTGCGGTGATCCGGCTGGCATGTCAGGAGATAGACCCCGAGATCCTGAAGGCGCTGGAGGATAACATCGATCTTCAGGAGTTTTACCTCTCCAAGGGCAATGCGGAGAAGATCTATGAGCTGGACAACGAGTTCCACCGTCTGATCTACGTGGCAGCTCACAAGGAGATCATCTGTGAACTGAAATCCAACATGCTGATCCATTTTGACAGAGTCAGATCCCTTTCGGTGGAGACCGTCAGAGATATGAAGATCGTTGCGGACCACAGCGGTATGCTGGCGGCGATCAAGGAACACGACGAGGAGAAGGCGGTGGCGCTGGTGGAGAAGCACCTCTCCAGATACCACTTTGACGAAGAGCTGATCCGGGGACAGTTCCCCGACTATTTCAAGTAAGGGAGCTTCGGAGGAGAAAATGGCGAAAGAAAAATTAAACCCCGTTCCCAAAAAGAAGATCACAAAGACCTACATCAAGAGATACTGGCAGCTTTACGTATTGCTGCTGCTGCCTCTGATCTACCTGGCGGTCTTTAAGTATCTCCCCATGAGATACATCGTCCTGGCATTTAAGGAGTACAAGCTGAACACTCCTCTGATGCAGATGCCCTGGGCCAATGTGAAGGGCAAGACGGATGTCTTTAAGTATTTCAAGACGGCCTTCGGCAATGCGGACTTCCGCAGAGCCCTCTGGAACACCGTCAAGCTGAATCTCCTGGATCTGGTCATGGGATTCCCGGCACCCATCATTTTTGCCCTGATCCTGAATGAGCTTCCCTTCAAGAAGTTCAAGAAGACGGTCCAGACCATCGCTTACATGCCCCACTTCCTTTCCTGGGTCATCATCGCCAGCCTGTGCACTCAGCTCCTGGCTCCCACCGACGGCATGATCAATTCCCTGATCGTCAAGATGGGCGGAGAGAGCATCTCCTTCCTGGATGACTCGGCACACTGGGTAGCTACCTATGTGGGTGCAGGTGTGTGGCAGAGCTTCGGCTGGGGTTCCATCATCTATCTGGCAGCCATCGCAGGCATCAACCCCGAGCTGTATGAAGCAGCTTCCGTGGACGGTGCCGGACGATTTAAGAAAATGTGGCACATCACCCTTCCCGGCATCAAGCCCACCATCGTGGTGCTGCTGATCATGAACCTGGGTTACATCATGGGCGGCGGATTCGAGCGTCCCTTCGCTATGAAGAACAACCTGGTCATGGATGTGGCGGAAGTGATCTCCACCTTCGTTTACAAAGTCGGTATCCAGCAGCTGAAGATCTCCCTTACGACCGCCGTCGGTCTCTTCCAGTCGGTGGTAGGCCTCTTCTTCCTGCTGTCCGCCAACGCGATATCGCGGAAGCTTGGTGAAAGGGGGATTTGGTGATGAAGATCAAATCGACAAAATCCCAGATCGGCGATTGGGTATTCGTGTTCATCTGTGTGTTGATCAGTATCATCTGTGTCCTGCCTATGATCAACCTGCTGGCAAAATCCCTGTCCGGTACGGAATTCCTGATCCGGCACGAGGTGTACCTGTGGCCCAAGGGCTTTAACCTGGAAGCTTACCAGACGGTCCTCAGCGATCCGAAGTATCAGCGTGCTTTTGTATGGACGGCGATCCTGACTGCCATCTGTACCATCCTTTCTCTGGTGATGACCACCCTGTGTGCATACCCCCTGATCTTCCCCCAGCTGCGGGGACGGGGCGCCATCAATATTTTCATCACCATTACCATGTTCTTTAACGCAGGAACCATTCCCAACTACCTGCTGATGAGTGACCTGCATCTGTTGGAGAATCCGCTGGTACTGATCCTGCCCAGCTGCTTAAGTGTTTACAACATGATCATCATGAGGAGCTTCTTCTACGGCATCCCCGATTCCCTCCGGGAATCCGCCGAGATCGACGGAGCCACCTTCGTCCAGATCCTGATGAAGATCTACATTCCGCTGTCCAAGCCCGTGTTTGCCACCCTGGCACTGTTCTATGCGGTAGGCAGATGGAACGGCTACGGCGACGCTCTGATGTACATCAAGACCAACAAGCAGTACTTCCCGCTGCAGCTCCTGCTGTACAACATCCTGAACAACGTGAACGCCGTGGAAGTGGCAGCCCAGGAGGGCTTCATGCAGCCCGGTCTGAAGGATTCCCTGAAGTCCGCAACCGTCATGTTCGCCACCGTGCCCATTTTGCTGATCTATCCCTGGTTACAGAAATACTTCATCTCCGGTGTTACCATCGGCGCTGTGAAGGAGTAACCGAAGACCACAACGGAATATACGCCAAAATAACTTGGCGCTATTCATACACACAAAAAGGAGGAAAGAGATGAAAAAGAAAGTTTTAGCAGTCGTACTTGCTGCGGCAATGACCATTTCTCTTGCTGCATGCGGCAGCTCTGAGCCCGCAAGTACCAGCACCGACCAGCCGGCAGCTTCTACCACGACTACCGACACCGCTGCATCTACCGACACTTCCGCAAGCACCGATACCACTACCGTTGCTGCAGATGAGCCCGATGCAAGAGGCCTGTTGAACGGCAAGTTCGTTGACACCAGACACATCACCGTAGAGCTCTACGATCGTAATGTGGACGGTGGTACCGAGGCCGGCAACAATGCATGGACCCAGTGGATCCAGCAGCAGATGCTCGATCGTTACAATGTTGAGGTCGAGTTCGTAACCGTATCCCGTTGGCAGGAGTCCGATGACATCAACAACCTGCTGGCATCCCAGACCGCACCTGATATCTGCTACACCTACAACTACGGTGCAATCCAGACCTACGCAAACATGGGCGGCGTTATCGACCTGGCTCCCCTTCTTGAGGAGAACAAGGATCTGGTTCCCAGCATGTTTGACTGGCTGGGCGACGAGCTGGTTTACCAGGATCTGGATCCCAGCGCAGGCACCCTGTGGGCAATCGAAGGAAAGAGAAACGAGATCTGCCGTATCAACACCTTCATCCGTAAGGACTGGCTGGACAAGCTGGGCCTGGCTGAGCCTACCACCAAGGCTGAGTTCGAGAACGTCCTGATCGCATTCCGTGACAACGCAGACACCCTGCTGGGCGCAGATGCTTCCAAGATGGTTCCCTACTCCATTTCCTACGATGTAGGCTGGAGAGCAGCTACCCTGATCGAGTCCTTTATGGATCCTAACATCACCGACAAAGAGTACTATGTAAACGGCTACGACGACAGAAAGTTCACCGAGAACGGCACCAAGGAAGCCATCAGACTGCTGAACAAGTGGTACAATGACGGCCTCATCTGGAAAGATTTCGCAGTGCACACCGGTGATGACACCACCGAGGACGACATGATCAAGGCCGGCTTCGTTGGCGCATTTACCCACAACTATGACTATCCTTTCAGAAACGGTAAGGATTCCATCAACGCTACTCTGGCAGCTCAGTACGGCGACGACGCTAAGTTTGTTGCAATCAACTGCTTCGAGGACAAGAACGGCAACTACACCAAGTACAGCTATTCCAACAGCGGCGACCGTAAGACCTTCTTCCCCGCTACCAACGACGAGCCCATCGCTTCCCTGCTCTACCTTGAGTTCATGTCTCAGCCGGAGACCGTTGAGTATCTGCAGATCGGTGACGAAGGCGTCATCCACACGGTAGACGCTGCAACCGGCGCTATCGTGATCCAGGCTCCCGATGATGCTCATCACGACTGGTTCCAGAACTCCGGTAAGAACATCGATATGACCATCAACTGCAACGGCCTCAGACTGACCGATCCCGCGCTGACCACGCTGTCTCTGGCATTCTCTTACTCCGATGTGGATCCTGCTGACGTGCAGCATGCCATCGAAGTTGCCATGAAGGACGCTAAGGTTCCCGCTACTCCTTCCGTAGGCGACATCGCAGCAGAGACCGAGGGTACCGACCTTGCAGGTAAGAGAGATCAGACCTATGACAAGGCAGTTACCGCTTCCGTTGCTGACTTTGATTCCGTATGGGATGCAGGTATGGCAGAGTACCTGGCAGCAGGCGGACAGGCAATCATCGACGAGAGAGCAGCCGCTTGGGATGCTACTTACTCTTCTGATATGCTTAAGTAATACAGGGGCAACAGCAAATCATGCGAATCGCGCTTGCGCGAATGAGCCCGAATAAGCCCAAAGGGCTTATTCCTTTCAAATGCTGACAATAGAGCGCGAAGCGGTCTATTGTAGAGAATGATTTGATGATTGACCCGCCAAATGAAATTTATAAAGGGCCGGGGCTCCGATTTTACGGGGCCCCGGTTTTTTTGCCCTATGGGACAGCTTTCCGGACCGATCTGCTTTCTTGTGCGGAAAAAGTCTTCCGAATATGGTATTATATAAGTTGGTTTCATGCGCTGTGAAACGCGTTTTTGCGGGAAAGGAGAGCGGCTATGGACGATCTGACCAGAAAAAAATTGGTGGAAAAAATGGGTAAGTTGGCCCGCCCCCTGAACACGATCAATGACATCGATGAATTTGAGATCGAAGAGATGTTTGCGGAGATGGAGGGGCGCAACGAATCCATTGAGCCGTTCCTTACCATGACGGACGAGGAACTGGTGAAAGCCATCAAGGCGTACGACTTTGCCCACAGATGGGATCCCTTCTACGGGTAAGCCGAGGACCGGGAGCATGGTCCTGCGACACTGCATTCAGAGAACGGAGGAATGAAAAATGCGGGAGAGATCCAAGGGAAAACTGCAAAACAATATGATCTTCCGTGTGGCGGCGATCTCCTTTGCGTCGCTTTTGATGGCTCTGACCATCAACACCTTTGTACACACCGGGGAGCTCCTGCCCGGCGGCGCCAGTGGACTGACCATCCTGATCCAGGAGATCTGCAGAAAGTTTTTCGGGATACAGATCCCCTATACTCTGATCAATGTGCTGATCAATGCCATCCCTGTGTACATCGGCTTTAAATTCATCGGGAAAAACTTTACACTCCTGTCCTGCTGGGTGATCGTGCTCACGGGTATCCTCACCGATATCCTGCCCACCTACGTCATCACCCAGGACATCCTGCTCATCAGTATCTTCGGCGGCCTCATGAGTGGCGTCTCCATCAGCATCTGCCTCCTCATGGACGCCACCAGCGGCGGTACGGATTTTGTGGCCATTTATGCCTCGGAGAAAAAAGGCATTGATTCCTTCCATATCCCGCTGATCATCAACGTGGTGATCCTGTCGGCGGCAGGTATCCTGTTTGGATGGGACAAGGCCCTGTACTCCATGATCTTTCAGTATGCTTCCACTACGGTGATCCGTACCCTGTACCGTAAGTATCAGCAGGCCACCCTTTTTATCGTCACCGGCAAGACCCAGGAGGTCTGCGATGCCATCTACCGTCTCAGCCATCACGGCGCCACGGTGCTGGAGGGAGAGGGCTCCTTCGAGCATTGCGAGCGGAAAGTGGTCTATTCCGTGATCTCCAGCTCCGAATCCAGTAAGATCACCCAGGCGGTGAAGGAGATCGACCCCGAAGCATTCGTGAACGTGGTGAAAACCGAGCGGGTGCTGGGGAGCTTCTACCAGAGACCGGCGGATTAAGACATCGAAAGTTCCAAATGAAAAAATGATCGGAGTTTACAAATCGTGAAAAAACTGTTACGGGCCAGACCGGGATTCTACAGAGAACTCTTCGTCCTGGTGATGCCCATCGTCGTACAAAACCTCATAGCTTCCGCCGTGGGAATGGCGGACGTGGTAATGCTGGGGCGGGTGGACCAGACCTCCATTTCCGCATCGGGCCTGGCAGGACAGGTGATGTTCCTGCTGAATGTCCTGTTTTTCGGATTAAACTCTGCCCTTACCATCCTGGCGTCTCAGTATTGGGGGAAACATGACACGAAAGTCATTTCCAAGATCCTGGGCATCGGTCTCCTGATCTCCCTGGTGGTTACCGTAGCTTTGGCGTGCTCTGCCATCTTTGTTCCTCAGTACGTGATGAAGATCTGGACAAATGATCCGGAACTCATCAGCGCGGGAGCGGTGTATCTGCGGTATGTGGCACCTGCCTACATCTTCATGGGTATCGTGCAGCCCTACCTGACCATTCTGAAGAGCTGCGAGCGGGTGGTTTTTTCCACCGTCCTTTCCGGTGTTACCCTGCTCCTTAACGTGATCCTGAACGCCCTTCTCATCTTCGGCCCCGGCCCCTTTCCGCAGATGGGCATCGCAGGTGCGGCCCTGGCCACTTCTCTGTCCTGGGGGTTTGGCCTGCTGGTGTGCCTCATCGACATGAGAAGGCAGAAGCTTTTCTCCTGCAATCCCTTGCAGATGTTCCGGATTCCCCGGGCACTGGTGGGAGATTTCCTGAAATACTGTCTCCCTGCGCTGATCAACGATGCCATGTGGGGGCTGGCTTTTAACATGAACTCCATCATCATGGGCCATCTGGGCTCTGATATCGTGGCGGCCAGCTCTGTGGTTTCTGTGGTCCGGGACCTGGTAACGGTGGTGGGCTTCGGCATATCCGCTGCCGCCTCCATCATGCTGGGCAAGGAGATCGGTGAGGATCGCATACAGGATGCGAAAAAAGACGCTTCTTCCATTCTGCGGGTCACCGTCCTCTCCGGCATCTTTTCGGGAGCCGTGCTGGCACTGGTGAGTCCGCTGATCCCGGGCCTGGTGAAGATCTCGGAAGTGGCTGCGCATTATCTTATCATCATGCTCTATGTCAATGTAGCCTACCAGATGGGGCAGATCGTCAACACCGTCCTCATCGCCTCCCTTTTCCGTTGCGGCGGGGACTCCAAATACGGCATGGTGCTGGACATCATCTGTATGTGGGGCTTTGCGGTTCCCCTGGGCCTCATCAGCGCCTTTGTCCTGAAGCTTTCACCTCTGACGGTCTACATTCTGACCTGTACCGATGAATTTGCCAAAATGCCCTTCGCCATCCACCATTACCGTCGCGGCAACTGGATCCGGAACCTGACGAGGGAGATCGCCGATCCCGCAGAAGAAAACTAAAAGTGCTGCATCCGCAGCGGAACGGAGTAACATGGCCCAGGTCTTTATCAGCTACAACACCAGCGATTACGAATATGCGAAAAAAATGTTCAACGTCCTGGACATGCAGGGGATCGATGTATGGTTTGCTCCCTGTGCCATCGAGGACGGGGAGAATTTTGCCTCCAAGATCGGCAACGAGCTTCTGGAGGATGACGACGATGTGGAACAGCGTGTAAGTCAGCTCACCGGCTCTAAGGTGCTGGTGCTGATCCTCTCCAAGGAAGCCCAGCATTCCAAGTGGGTGCCCAAGGAAGTGAAGCTGGCCATCAAGAAGGGCCTCACCGTGCTCCCTGCCAAGGTGGACAACGAGCGCCTGACACCTGAGTTTGAGTTCATGCTCAGCGACATCCAGATCACCAACTGCTACCATATGGGCGCCAGCGCGGTGAATGAGATCGTGGAGAAGGTGAAAAAATATGTGGGCAGTACCTCCAAAAAGCCCCTCTTTGAGGAGACGGAGCGCTTCCACGAATCCGAGCTTCACGTTAAGCGCCTGGCCTGCGGCGACCCTTACTATGAGGAGCTTCGGACCCTGTTTGTCACCCTCTCCGGAGAGGAATTCTACCTGGCGCCTCCTGCGGATCTTATGGCGGCAGACGACGGCACCCTGCAGAAATGGTGCGGCGAGAACGGCTTCCATACGGAGGACCACATCTTCGGTCAGGAGTTATCCGAGTACATTTCTCAGATCCCTATTCCCGACCTGCCGGAGCGCATCGAAAGCTCCCGCCGGAAGATCTTCCTCCAGTTCCGGAACCGGGAGAATGGCTGCTACTTCAACAATAAGAAATTCGGTATTTCCAGCATCAATCCCTTCTCCAGAACCCTGGATGTGAAGGAGAGTCCGAAGCTGGAGATCCAGATGTTTACCACGGACTACTTTACCCACCGGGTGGTGAAAGATATCTGTAAGCAGCTCATCAAGGAAGGCAACCGGGTGATTCGGGACATCGAGTACACTCACATCGGTCCCTACAAATTTTTCCTCACTTCCCTGGGCATCAACCTGGTCCTCACCGAGGACAAGGTCCATCGGGATGCGGGAGTCCTCATCACCAGCCGGTCCAAGAATTCCGCAGAGACTTACAATGTCCAGAACCTGTCCCTCTCCGTCATCGAGGGCGTGTCCGTCAGCGACTACGACGACTATCAGCAGATCGTCTCCCTGACCCTGGCGGCTGAGCGGGGGCTGGTGGAGGAACTGAACGTTACCAAGGACCTCTATGTGGCAAACTCCCTGCGGTTCTACGAGCTCTTCCTGAACGTGGACAACCTGGAGATCGGCATCACCTGCTCCGTGGAACTGAAAAAGGAGTTCCGCCTGAAGACCGATGTGCTGGATCTCCACGGCAAGGATCAGGAGTTGGAAGTAGCTGACAAGCGTGTCATTCCCATCTCCGAGCTGAAGGAATTCCTCTATGTAAATCGCAGCATCATCCTGCCCCAGGCACTGTATTCCTTCTGTGTCTTCCTGGAAAATTACGGCATTCTCATGGTGGACCGCCATCATGTCAGCGCCGGAAAAAAGCAGACCTTCCTCATGTCAAAATACGGAGAAGGAGAGCCCTGCGGCGACTGTGTGGTGGATGATAAAAACTTCATCGCCGTCATCGACGGTGCCACCCCCAAGGGATCCCGCCTCTGGAACGGACAGCGGGGGGATGTATTCGTATCGAACCTTCTGGCGGAGACCATCCGCGGTATGGATCCCGAGATCGATGCCCATTCCGCCATAGAACTGCTGAATAACGCCGTGAAAAAAGCCTACGAGACGGAAGGGGTGGATACCTCTGTCATGGAGCCTGAGGAATTCCTCCAGGCCAGCGTGCTCCTGTTCAGCTGCTATCGTCGGGAGATCTGGAGCTTCGGCGACTGTATGCTGCGGATCAATGAAAAATCCTACCGCAACATTAAGAAGGGTGACATGATGCTTTCGGATCTCCGTGCCTTCTGTGTGGAAGCGGCGCAGCTTCGGGGCATGGATATCAACGAATCTGACGAGGAGGACTACGGCCGGGCACAGATCCTGCCCTTCCTGAAAGAATTTACCGGCTTTGCCAATTCCGACCTGTCCTTCGGCTATGATGTCATCAACGGCGGACCCATCCACAAGGAGCGGGTGAAGGTCTATCAGGTCCAGACCGGCGACTTTGTGGTGCTGGCATCCGACGGATATCCGAAGCTTTTCGACACGCTGGAGGAGTCGGAAGATTATCTGAAAGAATGTCTGGAGGAGGACCCCCTGTGCATCTACAAGCTCCGGGGCACCAAGGGCATCAAAAAGGGCTGCATCTCCTACGATGACAGATGCTTTATCAGCTTTACCGTAAACGGTTGATGGGTTAACCCCGCAACGTGAAAAGGAAAAAATCGCGACAGTAATAGCGAGGACCACAAATGTCTTTTTCTTCCTTTGAGTTTATCCTGTTTTTTCCGGTGACCTGCGTGGTCTATTTTCTGATCCCGCAGCACCGGATCAGGAACCTCTGGCTCCTTTTGGCCAGCTATTTTTTCTATATGTCCTGGAACGCGAAATACGCGATGTTGCTCTTCGGGATCACCGCATTTTCCTACGGCTGGTCCCGGATGATGCATCATTTCGGATTCCTGAAAAGCGGTGCAAAGCGGGGCGCCAAAGGGGTCCTGGCCTTCGGTGTCTTCGTTCCCGTGTTTCTGCTCTTCCTCTTCAAATATGCCAATTTCCTCATCGCTACCGTGAATGGGATTTTGCGGGTGACCGCGGGGTCTCGTCTTGACATTACTGTCAGTTTGCTCCTGCCGGTGGGCATCTCTTTCTACATCTTCCAGAACCTCAGCTATGTTATCGATGTGTACCGGGGAGATGTGGCACCGGAACGGAACTTCATCGACTACGCCCTCTATATCTCTTTCTTCCCTCAGCTGGTGGCGGGCCCCATAGAACTGTCTAAGAATTTCCTGGCACAATTTAAGTATCTCCACACCTTCGATTATGATAGGGTAAAACGTGGGTTGTTTCGCATGCTCTGGGGGTATTTCCTGAAGCTGGTCATTGCGGACCGGACGGGTCTCATCGTGGATGCCGTCTTCGGTAATACCGCAGTTTATCCCGGTGCATGGCAGCTGCTGGCTGCCCTTCTCTTCCCCCTCCAGATCTATACGGATTTCTACGGATATTCCACCATCGCTCTCGGAGCGGGAGAGGTGATGGGCTTTACCATGACGGACAATTTCCGTGCACCTTTCCTGTCGGAATCCTTCGCGGACCTGTGGCGGCGCTGGCATGTGTCTCTCTACAACTGGTTCCGGAACTACGTCTATTACCCTCTGGGAGGCAACCGAAAGGGCACCGGACGGAAATACCTGAACCTCCTCATCGTCTGTGCCTTAAGCGGCCTCTGGCACGGAGCAAACTGGACCTTCGTGGTGTGGGGACTGCTGCTGGGCATTTTCCAGGTGGCGGAGGGGCTCTTAAAATGGAATAGTGAGAGCAAACATACAGGGGTACGGATCCTGCGAATCCTACTTACCTATCTGCTCTTTGCCTTTTGTTTTGTGTTTTTCCGGGCGCCCGACCTGGGGGATGCCCTGGCAGTTCTGGCATCCATCGGAAGAGATTTTGGAACGCCTGCAGCGGCAGGATTTTTCGGCACCGTCATTAGCGGCAGAGCCTGTGCGGTCCTGGTTATCGCTGCGTTGTTGCTTCTGGTCTCCGATATTTGTAAAGTGCGGGGTGTTTTGCTCCGGGATCGCATCCTTTCCGGAAACCGGGCCCTTGCCTGGACCGCAGCTTACGCACTGCTCCTGTCCGTGATCCTGTTAGGAGTCTACGGCAACGGTAGCGGCGCGTTTATCTATTTCATCTTCTAGGGCAGGCCTTATGAAAAAAGTGTGGACCACAATTGCATTTACGGCGGGAGCGCTCTTACTCCTTTTCCTGGCCTCTGCTTTAAGTCTGCGGGGGATCCGGGATGCGGGAAACGACCACCGGGATTTCTATGCCCTGGAGGAGGACAGTCTGGACGTGCTTTTCGTGGGCTCCAGCCTGGCCTATTGCGGCTTCGTGCCTGCGGTGCTGGAGGAGGAATACGGCATCTCTTCCTATATCTGCGGGTCACCGAACCAGTCCATGCTGGCGGATTATCTCTGGGCGGAGGAAGCCTGGAAGACCCAGCATTACAAGGTGCTGGTGGTGGAAGCCATGAGCTTTCCCATGTCACACGGGGATGTGGCGAATGACCTTCGATCCCTGAACACCATGAAACGCCTGAGCACTTATCCGAAGCTGGCCTTGACCTACAAGCGGGAGAGTTACAAGGTGCTGTTTCCGGTGTTTGAATTCCATGACTTCTGGGAAAGCGGAAGCATGAAAAATGCCTTTGCTCCCGTGCGGGAGGAAGCGGCATTTCTGCGGGGGTATGTGCCGGTTTTGTCCAGAGCGCAGACCGCGGAGCAGATCCTGGATGAGACTTCCGATGACAGTGCTTATCTCAAATTTGATCACGCGGATCGCATCGCGGACTTTTGTAACGAAAAGGGCATACAGCTCATCGTGGTAAAGACCCTCCAGGCCAGAGCAGATGTGAATCGCTGGGATATGGGGTATCACAACCGTGTGGCGGAATACTGCGGATCGAGGGGCATTCCCTTCTATGATTTCAATACCGCAGAGATGGGGCTGGCAGCAGGTCTGGACCCGCTGACGGATGTGGCGGAGGACGGTCGCCATACCAATTACGACGGAGCAAAAAAGACCACGGAATATCTGGGAGAGATTCTGACGCAGATGTCGGAAACGGAATTCCGGGGGAAATCCGCAGATGCATCCTGGACCCGGGAATTTGATGATTTTCTGAAGAAGATGAGGGAAAACTGAGGGCTTTCTCTCATGAAATTTTGATTGAAATGCATGACGGCAGAACTCAGAGATTCTGCTGCAATGCAGAAAATAAGGGGGGACATTATGGCACAAAACGCAAAAGTAACGGTTCATCCGGCATTTCCGGTGGGGGAGATCTCACCCAGACTTTTCTCCGCTTTTCTGGAGCCCATCGGCACCATGGTAAACGGCACCATGTTCAATCCAAAGCACCCCACCGCGGATGAGCAGGGATTCCGGAAGGATTTCATCGAAGCTCTGAAGCAGACGGGACTGCCCGCTGTCCGCATGCCCGGCGGTAATTTCGTCTCCGCATGGCAGTGGAAGGATTCCATCGGACCCATGGAACAGCGGAAAGCACACCTGGATCCCGCATGGCATCAATATATTCTGAACGATGTGGGCCATGACGAGTACCTGCAGTGGGCGGAGAAGGTAGGCACTGAGCCTCTCTACACCGTGAACATGGGCACCGGCTCCATCCAGGATGCCATGGATATCGTGGAATACACCAACCATACCGGCGGCACCTACTGGTCCGATCTCCGGAAAAAATACGGTCACGAGGATCCCTACGGCGTAAAGGTCTGGTACCTGGGCAACGAGATGGACGGCCCCTGGCAGCTGGGAGCCTGGGATAAGAACCCCGAAGGCTACGGTCACAAGGTCCTGGAAGCTTCCAAAGCCATGAAGTGGATCGACAAGACCATCGAGACTGCGGTCTGCGGTTCCTCCGCACCCTTTATGGAGACCTTCCCGGACTGGGACGAGACCGTGCTCAATAAGTGCTACGACGTGGTGGACTATGTGTCCGTGCACCACTATCACAGCGCACCTCCCGGAGATATGAAAGCACTTCTGGGCGGTTCCCACTACTATGAGGACTTCATCGAAAAAGAGATCGCCATGATCGATCTGGTGGCATCCAAGCACCGTTCTCCGAAAAAGGTGATGCTTTCCTTCGACGAGTACGGCGCCATGATCCGGCCCCTGGAGGCATTGCATCCCGGCTACGGTCGTTACAACATGTCCCGGAACCACTACCGTTTCGATCCCAACAGAACCTATGTCCTCCACGATCCCGACAACATGCCGGAGCGCACCTTCCCCGGCGGCGACATGATCCATGTCCTGTCTATGACCTCCATTCAGTTGGCCCTGCTGCGGCATGCGGACCGGGTGAAGATCGGCTGCATGACCGGAGGCCTGGGAGCACTGGCTGCCGCAAACCATGACCATGTCTGGCGTTCCGGTGCCCACTATGCATTCCTGGATCTTCTGACCTACGCAAAGGGAACATCCATGGAGACGAAGGTGGCCTGTGAGACTTACGATATGCCGGGTTACGCCATCGAGGACACTTCCCAGTACACCGGCATGGAGGGCGTGCCCTACATCGATGCTGCTTCCGCCTGGAATAAAGAGCAGGATCGCCTCACCGTCTTTGTCATCAACCGGAATGAGGAGACGGAGTACCCCCTGACCCTGGACGTGAAGGGCTTTGAAGGGTATCACATCGCGAAGGCGACGCAGCTCCGCGCCGGTGATCTCGAGGAGAAAAATACCTACGAAAATGACACGCGCATCAGTCCTGCGGAGATCGCGGACTGCAGCTTTGAGAACGGAGAGCTGAAGGCACATGTAAAGCCTCTCTCCTGGAACGTGTTTGTTTTCGAGAAAGATTGAACCCATGAAGCATAAACTTTTCGACAAGGATCCGCATTTTTACCGCAATGTCTTTACCCTGGCACTGCCCATCGCTCTCCAGAGTCTGGTGACCATCGGTGTGAATATGATCGACACCATCATGGTGGGAAGCCTGTCGGAGGATGCCCTGAGCGCCACCTCCCTGGCCAATTCCTTCATCACCATTTACCACATTTTCTGCATGGGTTTGGGCATGGGAGCATCGGTGCTGGTGTCCCGGTATTACGGCATGAAATCCGCGGGAGATGCGCCGGAGAAGGCGGAGACCGCCCTGCGGCAGACCGTGTGCCTCATGCTGCGGCTCACCCTGGCCCTGGCACTCCTCTTCGCTCTGGCCACCGCATTTTTCCCGGAATTCATCATGCGGACCTACACCACGGAGGAGCACATCGTGGCGCTGGGCACCACCTATTTCCGATGGTCTGTGCTGAGCTACTTTTTCCTGGGAGCGTCTCTTACCACCACCATCGCCCTGCGCTCCGTGCGGCAGGTGCGGCTCCCGCTGCTGGTCTCCTTCGGCGCCTTTTTCGTAAACATCCTGGCAAATTATGCCTTTATCTTCGGTAAGCTGGGCGCGCCCCGCATGGAGGTGGCAGGTGCCGCCATCGGTACCCTCATCGCCCGGATCTTTGAGGCGGCCATCATCGTGGGTTATCTTCTGGTGCGGGATAAGGAGATTGAGTTCCGCTTTGAGCACATGTTCATGAAGACCGGCTCCCTCCTGGGAGAGTACATCCGGATCTGCATTCCCGTACTCATCAGCGACGGCATTCTGGCCATCGGTAACAATACCGTGTCCATCATCATCGGACATGTGGGCACCAAAATGGTGGCGGCGGTTGCCATCACCGCAGTGACCCAGCAGCTCAGTTCCGTGGTGGTTTCCGGTGTCAGCCAGTCCGGCGCCATCGTCACCGGCCAGACCCTTGGCACGGGAGACAGGGAAAAAACCATGCGGCAGGGGTATCTCTTCTTCGGACTGGGCATTGGTCTGGGGCTGATCTCCGCGCTCATCATCATGCTGATCAAAAATCCCGTCATTGGCTCCTATTCGGGACTGGCGGAGGATACCAAAGCCATCGCGGAGCAGCTCATGATCGCGCTCAGCGTCATCATCATTTTCCAGGCCACCAACAGCATCATGACCAAGGGCGTCCTGCGAGGCGGCGGCGATACGAAAATGCTGATGATCACGGACAATATTTTCCTCTGGGTCGTCTCCATCCCCCTGGGACTCATCACAGCCTTTGTGCTGAAGCTGGATCCCTTCTGGATCTATGTGGCCCTGAAGTCCGATCAGATCATCAAGACCTTCTGGAGCTATCACAGACTGCAGACCGGCAAGTGGGTGAAGAAGATCTCCACCGGAAAACAGCCGGCTTGAAAGGACAGAAATGAGCGAAGCTTGCGGTGTCTGCTCTGAGGGACGAGGCCGAAAGAAATGGACACATATTGCGGCACCCGCTTCTAAAGGGGGGGGCGGGGCGCCGAAAGGAATGAGGGTATGGGGAGAAAAAAAGAAAACGAAGAAGCAAAGAACAGGCTGCACCATGTGTACGGCCTGAAGTCCAACATGGATTATGTTCTGGGATCCATGTTCCGGACGGAGCCGAAATTGAAATTTGTCTGGCTGGTGCTCGTTATTTCTGTCACCGTCACCAGATATCTTTGGACTTTTATCTCAAAATTCGTCATCGATGCCATCACGGAAGGACAGGACCCTAAGGGGCTCCTCGTCACCATCGGCATCCTTTTCCTGATCCAGGTACTCTTTACTGTCAGTGAAAGTTACGGATACAGTGAGAACTGGTATCGTTACATCAATTCCAGATTCTTTCTGATCTTCGAGAAAAATCGCAAGTTCATGACCCAACGCTTCCAGAATCTGGAGGACAAGGATGTGATGGACTGTTATCAGAAGGCCGGAAACGCCACCAACAACAATGATAACGGCGTGGAGGGCATGATGCGGGTCACGGAGCGATTTCTGACAAATCTGTCGGTTGTTATCGCAGGCCTCGTGATCATGGGTACGCTTAGCCTTCCCGTGGTGTTGGGCATGGCGGGCATCGCCGTGCTTCAGGCTCTGGTCCAGAATCACACCAACAAAGTCTGCAAGAAAAAGATCTGGGATCCTCTGGCCACCTGGTGGCGGAAGGATAATTACATGTCTTACACCTTCACCGATTTTTCCGCGGCGAAGGACATCCGCATGTACGGTCTCAAAGACTTCCTCATGAAAAAATACAAAGCCCTGGGAGAAGAGCGCCTGGCAGCAGCGAAGGAAAACGAGCTGCGCTGGTGGGTCTGCGGTCAGATCGGCAATCTCCTCTGGGCCGTCGCTCAGGTGGGACTCTACGCATGGCTGATCTACTGTGTGATCCATAAGGATCTGAGCGTGGGTAACTTTACCCTTTACCTGGGCTCTGCAGCCACCTTTTTCAGCTACATGGTCAGCGTCCTGGGCAATATCACGGACCTGCTGGCAAGAAACAGAGAAGTGGACGATTTCCGCAGCTTCATGGACATCGATTCCGACCTGAAGGAGGGCGGCGATCCCATTCCGAAATATGATACTTATGAATTTACCTTTGAGGATGTGTGGTTCAAATATCCGAATGCCGAGGAGTATGCCGTCAAAGGACTGAATCTCACGGTGAAGGCCGGAGAAAAACTGGCGGTGGTGGGACAGAACGGCGCCGGAAAATCCACCTTCATCAAGCTCCTGTTGCGGCTCTATGAGCCCACCAAAGGACGGATCCTCTTAAACGGTATCGACGTATCCACCTTTGACCGGAGAGACTATTACAGACTCTTTTCCCCCGCCTTCCAGGAGGTGTGTCTCTTCGCCTTCCCCTTAAGCAACAATGTCTCCATGACCACCCCCGAAGCAACGGATAAGGACCGGGCTCTAAAGAGCCTGGCGGATGCGGGAATGGAGGAGAAGGTGGCGGAGCTGGAAAAGGGCGTCGACACGGAAGTGCTGAAGGTGATTTATGACGACGGTGTCGATTTTTCCGGCGGCGAAAAGCAGAAGATCGCACTGGCCAGAGCTCTCTACAAGGATGCTCCCGTGATCGTGCTGGATGAGCCAACCGCTGCGTTGGACGCTCTGGCAGAGTCCAGACTCTATCGGGAATTCGACCGTCTGGTCTCGGGCAAGACAGCCATCTACATCAGCCACAGACTCAGCTCCACACAGTTCTGCGATCATGTGGCCATGTTTAAGGATGCGGCGCTGGCGGAGTACGGCACCCACGAAAGCCTCCTGGAACAGGGCGGCGCATACAGCGAAATGTTCCGTGTTCAAGCTCAGTACTATGTGGAATAAGGGGACCAAGGTCACAATGCGATCTTGCTTGCAAGAGGAGCATTGAGACTTTGGGACCCGCCCGGACATGAGCAAGTAGCGATTCACGAAGTGAATCAGCGGATTGCGAATGGACGGAGGATGGCGGGAGTTTCGAAGAAACGGAGCCATCCGTATTCCACACAAAAAACAAGCATACAATGCGATCTTGCTTGCAAGAGGAGCATTGAGACTTTGGGACCCTCCCGGGCATGAGCAAGTAGCGATTCACGAAGTGAATCAGCGGATTGCGAATGCATGACAACAGAGCGCAAAGCGGTCTGTTGTACTAGGAGGATGGCGGGAGTTTCGAAGAAACGGAGCCATCCGTATGACACACAATAAGGAGATCATTCATGATCAAAGAATACGAATCTCAAATGGAAAAAGGCCCCAGCGTATGGCACATGACCAAACGATCCCTGGGCTATATGTTAAAGATCGCATGGACCGAGAAAAAGAGCGTTTTCTTCCTCTACATCCTGAAATTTTTCGGTGCCGCACTGTCGGAGTTGAAAGTCCTGCTCCTGCCCAAACTCCTGGTGGATGAGATCATGGCCATCAAGAGCGGGCTTCCTTTAGAGGACCATATGCAGCGCATCCTTCTGTATGTGGGTCTGACCGTGGGGGCGGAGCTCCTTTCCCGCTTCCTGGGAAACACTGCGGACTCCTCCTTAAACTGGTACTCCGCCTATTTTGACAGAGTCCTGCAGTACCGCCTATGCACCAAGTCCATGGAGATGGATTTCCAATATACCGAGGATCCCACGGTGCTGGACCAGCAGAACAAGGCAAAGGAGGGCATCTCCTGGTATTCCGGCGGCGTCATCGGCGTCCTTCGGTGCTTCTATGAGGTGGTGTACAATCTCGTCCTCCTCTGCAGTGTGGTGACCCTCATCGCTTTCTATTGCCCTCTGCTCATTCCGGTGCAGGTCTTGGCCATGGCGGCAGTCTGCTACTACAACGTGAAAAACCAGAAGGTAAATGTGGAATTCTTTCTGAAGCTGGCCAAGTCCAACCGCCTCTTCGGATACTTTTTCTTCGATGTACCTTCCTATCGCCACGGTATGGACACCAGACTCTACGACTGCGCGGAAATGTTCGGTGAAAGGGGCGGAGACTTTGCCGGGGAGCAGATCGATCTCTGGCATGAGCAGAGCCTCATCCAGCGGAAAAATACCTACAAGTCGAACCTAGCCAATGCCATCCGGGATGGGGTCAGCTACCTCTACATGGGACTCCGTGCTTTGAAGGGAATCATCACTGTGGGTGATTTTACCATGTGCGCCTCCGCCGCCAGCCGTCTCTACGGCAGCCTCATGGGCATCGGAGGTAACCTCCAGGATCTTACCCAGAAGTGCAGCTACGCGTACCAGTTCCTGAAGTATCTGGAGTATCCCGATGCACTGCTGAAGGGAGAGAAACCCGTAAAGCAGGAGGGGGAACACACCATCGTCTTTGATCATGTCTCTTTCCGGTATCCCAGAAGTGAGGAGGATGTGCTGCGGGACGTGAACCTCACCATCCGCCCCGGGGAACACCTTTCCGTGGTGGGCCTCAACGGCGCCGGTAAGACCACCATGATCAAGCTCCTGTGCCGGCTCTACGATGTGACGGAAGGGCGGATCCTGCTGGACGGCGTGGATATCCGGGAGTACGACGAGGCGGAATATCGCAGACACTTCGCCGTGGTCTTCCAGGACTTTAAGCTCTTCCCCTTCTCCCTGCGGGAAAACGTCGAAGCGGGAGACTGTCTGCGGCCGGCGGACGATGCCTTCTTCGAGGAGACCCTGAAGCTCTCCGGCCTCTATGAAGATGCGCAGAAGCTGCCCAAAGGTTATGATACCACCCTCTTTAAGGGCTTCGACGAGGACGGAACGGAACTCTCCGGCGGACAGCAGCAGAAGACTGCCATCAGCCGCGCTCTTTATCGCAGCGCGCCCATCGTGATCCTGGACGAGCCCACCGCGGCCCTGGATCCTTTGGCAGAGTATGATATCTACCGCAAATTTGACACGCTTGTCGGCGGGAAGTCTGCCATCTACATTTCCCACAGGCTTTCCAGCTGTAAATTCTGTGACCACATCGCAGTCTTTTCCGACAAAACCATTAAAGAATACGGTACCCACGACGAGCTGGTGAATCTCCCCGGCGGAATCTATGCCGAGATGTTCGCCGCGCAGGCCAAGTATTACGTGGATGCGGTGTCATGATCCCATAAATACTGAAAAATAGACCCCCGGAAACGCAAAATCGCGCTTTCCGGGGTTTGCGTTTCCATAAAAATGCAGAAAACTGCCTATTTGAGAAAAACATGACAACAATGCCTTTTCTTTTGACAACAAATGTGATTTAATGTAACCGAGTATGTCTGTTTTTAAGATGGGGCGGAATATACGTATTTCGGGGGCAACAGGTATATGAGGCTGACAGTTTTGGGAGCCCGGGGATCCATTCCCGTGGACGGACCCGAATTTACAATCTATGGCGGAGCCACCTCCGCATATCTCCTGGAGGCAGCAGGACAGACCATTTTTCTGGATGCGGGCAGTGGCCTCATGGCAGCGCCGGAGCATCTGGAGGGACATGTCAGCGTACTGCTGACTCATCCGCACCTGGACCATATGATGGGACTGTGCTTTTTCCGGCACCTCTTCGTGGCGGACAAGGTGGTGACCATCTACGGCGTCCGCAGAACCATCGGAGATGTGCAGGCGCAGGTAGACCATCTCTTCTCTCCGCCGCTGTGGCCGGTGATGGTGGAGTCCTTCCCCGCGGACCTGCGTTTTTCCGAGGTAAAGGATACCTTTTTCCTGGGGAATGTCCGGGTGGATACCATGGAGGGGGTTCATCCCGGCGGATGCACGATCTTTCGCATTACGCACGAAAGCAAATCCCTGGTCTATGCCACGGACTTTGAACATTCCGGGGATCTGGAGGAAAGACTGGCGGAGTTCGCAGAAGGGTGTGACCTCCTGATCTACGACGGGCAGTATTTTGAAGAAGAATACCCTTCCAGGGCGGGATTTGGTCATTCCACCCCGGAGATGGGATTACGGATCATGGCGGAAGCGGGGGCGAAGAAGCTCCTTCTGACCCACCACGATCCCAGACATACGGACGAGATGCTGGCAAAACGGGAACAGGCCCTGCAGGCCAAATGCCCGGATGCGGCTTACGCAAAGAGACTTCAGGTGATCGAGATTTGAGGAGGGAGAACGTGAGGGAACTTTCAAATGACCGTCTGATTCAGATCGCCATTGAGCTGTCTGCGCAGAAAAACATTGACCTGGTGCTGGATCACATCATCGGCGAGGCCATGGATCTGACAGGCTGCGACGGCGGTACCGTCTATAGTCTGGAAGACGGATTTCTGCATTTCCATAACGTGGTGACCCGTTCCAAGAACTTCCACATGTCCAAGAGCCAGGGGAACGTCACACTGCCTCCCGTATCGCTGGATGCGGGTAATATCTGTGCCATCTGTGCCCGGGAAAAGAGACGCATCAATGTCCCGGACGTTTATGAATCCACCGAATATGATTTCTCAGGTCCCAAAAAATACGATGCACTGAACAATTACAGAACCACTTCCCTGCTGGTCCTTCCCATGGAGGATGACAAGGGAAATGTCATCGGTGTGCTGCAGCTCCTGAACGCTATGGATTCTGACGGCAATGTCATTCCTTTCTCGGAGGAGTACGAGAGAACCATCTACGCGCTGTCCTCCCTGGCTGCGGTGAGTATGAACAACCGCAGGCTGGCTCAGGAAGTGTTTGATATCCTCCATTCCTTCGTGCAGGTTATGGCAAGCGCCATCGACATGAGGAGTCCCTACAACGCCAATCACACCCGCAGTATGGTGCGCTACGGCCAGCGTTTCATCGAGTGGCTGAATGCTTCCGACAGCGAGTGGAAATTTGCCGAGGATGCCATCGATCCCTTCCTCATGAGCGTCTGGCTCCATGACGTGGGAAAACTGGTGATCCCGCTGGAGGTCATGGACAAAGCAGACCGTCTGGGGGTGAATGTCACCGGCCTCATGCACAAGCTGGAGGTGGCAATCCTGATGCAACGGATCCGTCTGCTGGAGCATCCTGAGGAGAAGGATGCAGCGGAGGAAGAGATCCGTTACATCGAAGAGTCCAGAGACCTGATCCTTGCCAAAAACAGCGCCGGCTTCCTGCCGGATGACGTGATGGCACAGATCCGTGCCATGGGAGAACACAATGTGCTGGATTCCGAAGGAAATCCCGTGCCCATGCTGAACGAGACGGAGCTGCACTGCATGCTGATCCAGAAGGGTACCCTGACGGACGAGGAGCGGCAGATCATGCAGAGCCATGTGGTCCGCACCGCAGAGATGCTCTCCCGCATGAAGTTCAGCGGTTCCTACCTGAAAGTACCCGAGTGGGCCGGCGGCCACCACGAGCTGCTGGACGGCTCCGGCTATCCGAAGCATCTGAAGGCGGAGGACCTTCCGAAAGAGGTTCGCCTCCTTACCATCATCGATATCTACGATGCCCTCACGGCAGAGGACAGGCCCTACAAGCCTCCCATGCCCTGTGAGAAGGCACTGGGGATCCTGCACAGCATGCAGGAAGAAGGCAAGCTGGACGGAGAGATCCTGGATCTCTTTGAGAGGAGCGGCGCCTGGAAGAAGGACGAAGCATAAACCCATGTAGCAGACACGATCCCGCCGGGACGATTACAGGCGGAAGAGGTATCGCCCATGAGTGATGAGAAAGCACTGCAGTCCTCAGAAAATGAGAGAGGAAAGAGCAAAAAGTTCATATGGATCCTGCTGTGCGCTCTCCTGCTCGTCGCGGGCACTTTGGCGGCGATCTTCCTGCTGAACGGAAAAGATGATCTCTCTGCGGTGGTGATCCGTCTCATTGAGCGCGACGGCACTGTGGCATTGCAGGATGAGAAGGGATCGGACAGAGAACTCCTGGACAATATGCGCCTCTCCGGCGGCAGCATCCTGTCCACCGGTGCAGACGGTTTACTCAAGCTGGACATGGACACCACCAGGATCCTTACCATGGTGGAAAATTCCCGTCTGGAGATCCATAAGGACGGGAAGGCACTGACGCTGGATCTGCTTGGCGGCAATCTGCTCTTCAATGTTACCGAGCATCTGAACGATGACGAAAGCTTCGACATCCGCACCTCCAACATGATGGTGGGCATCCGCGGTACCTCAGCCTGGGTGGATGCCGATGCGGAGGAAGTGTTCCTTCTGGATGGCATGCTCCACATCATCGGCACAAACCCCAAAACCGGTGCGACGAAAGAGATCGATATTCAGGCCGGTCAGCATGTGAAGGTGTTCCTTTTTGATGATAAAGACGGTGACGACAGTGTCGCTTTTTTCGTAGAGGACGTTCAGCCGCATGATCTGCCGGAGAGACTCCGTCAGGTTCTGAGAGAGGACACGGATCTGGAATCCTTACGAGAGAGAGTCCTTCAGGATACCGGCTGGCAACCGGACGATTTCGATGATTGGCTCTTCCCCGAAGGGGCTCCGTGGCATGATGGGAACGACTCTGATGAAGTCACAAAAGCGCCCATTGATGGGGGCGATCTGACCTGTGTCATTACCTGGCTGATCGATGGAACTGTCATGAAAGGCGCGGACTATCCCGATTCCTACAAGCCCGGTGTGGGTCTTTCCGGATTCCCGTCTCCCGTGAGGGAAGGCTTTACCTTTGACGGATGGTATCTGGACCCGGAGCTGACGGTCTCTGCTGCTGCCATTGCAAAGGATGAGGAGGGCGACCTGACCTTCTATGGCACCTGGATCTCTGACGGAGATGCGGTCGGTGAGACCTATTCCGTGCTCTATACCGTCACCGGTCTGAAGTCCTTTAGTGTTGGAGATTTTCAGCTGGTCACTTCCTATGTCAGCGGCGAGGAGACCGCACTGGTAAAGCCCGAAAAGCCCGGCTATACCTTCGACGGATGGTACGAGGACGAGGCTATGAAGAAAGCTGCCTCCGCCATCTCCGGGGAGCAGGTGGGGAATGTCCGGCTGTATGGCAGGTTCATCCCTCATGAATACAGGATCTCTTACACCGTTGATGGTATCGGCAGCTTCGATGCCGCCGGGTACGGCATGCCCATGACTTACAAGGTGGGCTCCGAGATCGATATCCCCAGCCCTTCCATCTGGGGCTATGATTTCTACGGCTGGTACCGGGACAACACCATGAAGGAGGCGGTATCCTACATCCCCGCCGAAACCATCGGAGACATCGGCCTCTACGGCATAGCCGTGAAGGCGGAGGACGACGATGACGACGAGGATGAAGTGGTCGTCAGCAACATCCACTATGTTGTGGAGGGCTTTGCGGACTTTGATCCTTCCGATTACGCGTGCCCTCTGACCTACACGGAAGGTGTGGGCTCCGGGCTTACCATCCCTGCCATCACCGGCCACACCTTTGACGGCTGGTATGCCGATGCGGGCCGCGCCGTGCGCATGGATTCCATCTCCCCGGAGCAGAAGGGGGATGTGACGGTCTACGGCATTGCCACTGCGAATGCCTATACCATTTCCTACAATGTCACGGGACTGAATGACTTTGATCCCGCGGCATACAACCTGCCCACTGCCTACACCTACGGTGTGGGAGCGACCCTCTCCGCCATCACCCTGGAGGGACGTACCTTTGACGGCTGGTATGCCGATGCGGGCATGACCACGGCGATCACCGAGATCGCCGCTACCATGACCGGAAACGTGACGGTCTATGGCAGCGTGACCAACAATACCTATGCCATCTCCTATGATGTAACGGGGGTAAATCATTTCGACGCAGCAGCTTACAACCTGCCTGTAGAGTATACTTACGGAACGGCGAGTTCCCTCACTGCGCCGGTCATCACGGGTCACGATTTCGCAGGCTGGTATTCCGACACGGGTCGGACCGTGGCCATTACCGAGATCCCGGCTACGCAGACAGGAGACCTGACGCTCTACGGTACGGTGACGGCACACACCCATACGATCACCTACTATGCGACCACATATCAGTTACAGCAGGCTGCATCGGCCCCTGCCGATATGAATCTGGCAGGCGCTGCAACTCCGAAGATCGGAGATGTGGAGGTACCCGTGGAGTTCACATACTCCGAAACGGATACGGCTTTGCCGGCCCTCTCGTATGTTGGGTGGGTTGCGGCCGGTGCCGGATATGAGCCGACGTTGTTCTATGAAGGCTTCTATGATGCCAACGGGAATCGGGTCACATCCATTCCTGCCGGCACCGATGCGGATGTGGATCTGTACGTGAAGTCCTATCAGGTCGAGGATCCCTGGGGAGATACCAATGGATATTTCACAAGCATCAATCAGCAGGGAGATCTGTTGATCTTCGATACGGGCGCGCAGGTCGCGATCGGAGGAGGTCCACAGCAACTGTTCGTGGATCAGACGCACGGACCCCAATATTTTATCCGGGACGTGCAGGGAGATTACCACATGCTCACCATATGGAATGATCAGGCACTGGTGGGCCTTCTGCGGGACAATAACGGATCCACTGAGATCGTGGATGCCTCCGGTTGGAGCGGAACCTCTCCTCAGAGTAATCCGAATGTGCAGGCATACGAGACGACAGTCGAGTTTTACACTGACGCTTCGTTTACGGGAACGTGGGTGATGTATTTAGCGATCGGCTATGACACAACGATTTCTAATCCGCCGCACCTGTCCTCTTATCTTTATCTGGATGCATTGGTAAACAATTAAATCGGATTCATGATCCGGTAAACAAGGAAGGGAAGCATCATGGCAGAAGAGACCAAACTGCAACAAACGAAGGACGAGGGAAAGAAAGGCAGTAAAAAGCGCATCATCATCATCATTCTGTGCGCGCTGCTCGTCATCGCCGGTATTGTGGCGGCGATTTTCCTCCTGAACGGTAAAAACGACCTGTCAGCGGTGGTGATCCGTCTCATTGAACGAAACGGCACCGTGGCATTGCAGGACGAGAAGGGAGCGGACAGAGAGCTTCTGGACAACATGCGCTTAAACAGCGGCAGTCTTCTGAACACAGGAGCTGACGGTGAGCTGAAGCTGGACATGGATACCACGAAGATCGTCACCATGGTAGAGGATTCCCGCCTGGCGATCAATAAATCCGGCAAGGCTCTGGCCCTGGATCTGCAGCAGGGGAGCCTGCTCTTTAACGTGACCGAAAAGCTCAACGACGACGAATCCTTTGATATCCGCACCTCTACCATGATCGTGGGTATCCGCGGAACCAGCGCCTGGATCGATTCTTCTTCCGGAGATGTATACCTCCTGGACGGCAAGCTTCATATCGTCGGTACCAACCCGAAGACCGGCGCGACCAAGGAGATCGATATCGTGGCCGGGCAGCATGTCCATGTCTATCTCTTCGATGACAAGGAGGGAGAGGACAGTGTGGACTTTTTCGTGGAAAACGTAAACCCTCATGACCTGCCGGAGCGCCTGCGTCAGCTCCTGCGGCAGGATCCGGAACTGGAGCCTCTGCGGAAGAGGATCCTGGAGGATACCGGCTGGGTGCCCGATGAATTCGATGACTGGCTCTTCCCCGAGGATGAGAATCCCGTGGACACTGTGGAAGAGCCCACGGAGCCAGAGGAGGAGCCCGGTGTGACCTACGGCCTTACCTGGATCATTGACGGCAGTGTCATGTCCGGCGGCGACTACCCCGATTCCTATGTCTACGGAGAGGGCCTCGCCGGCTTCCCTTCTCCTGCAAAGGAAGGGTATACCTTTGACGGCTGGTACGAGGATGCGGATCTGACCACCTCCGCAGGAGCCATCGGCAAGGATGATGAAGGCGACAGGACATTCTACGGCGCCTGGATCGAGGACGGCGACAAGCTTGGCGAGACCTACTCCGTGCTCTATACCGTTACGGGACTGAAGTCCTTTAATGCAGGAGAATTTAAACTCGTCACTACCTATGTCAGCGGCGAGGGGGCTGCCCTGGTAAAGCCCGAGAAGCCCGGTTATATCTTTGACGGCTGGTATGCGGACGAGGGATTGAAGCAGTCCGTAACTGCCATCTCCGAAGAAGAGGTCGGTAATATCCGTCTCTACGGAAAGTTTACGCCCATGGAGTTTAAGATCTCCTATGCAGTGGACGGCATCGCAAGCTTTGACGCCGCCGGCTACGGCATGCCCATGACCTACAAGGTGGGCTCCGAGATCGATATCCCCAGTCCTTCCATCTGGGGCTATGATTTCTACGGTTGGTACACCGACAAAACCATGAAGGAGGCAGTCTCCACGCTGCCCGAGGACACCGTGGGAGACATCGGCCTCTACGGCATCGCCGTGAAGACTGCGGATGAGAAGACCCACAATATCTTCTACGTGGTGGAAGGCATCCAGGGCTTTAACCCCGGAGATTACGGACTGCCCCTGACCTACACGGAAGGGGTCGGCTCCGGACTGACTATCCCTTCCATCCCGGGATATACCTTTGACGGCTGGTATGCGGATGCGGGCCGTACTGCACCCATCAGTGCGATCTCTGCGGCAGAAAAAGAGGATGTGACGGTCTACGGTGTCGCAACGGCAACAAGCTTTACCATCTCCTATCAGGTCCTGGGTATGGGCGGATTTGATCCCGCTACCTATGGCCTGCCCACCAGCTACACCTCCGGAACGGCTGTGGCCCTGACGGTTCCTCAGCTCGAAGGAAAAACCCTGGACGGCTGGTATTCCGACGGTGCCCGGACCACCCGGATCACCGAGATCCCTGCTACCAGTACCGGAAATGTAACGGTTTACGGCAGAGCGACCAACAATACCTACAACATCATCTATTCCATCGACGGATTAAATTCCTTCGATCCGACGGCTTACAATCTGCCCGTCACCTACACCTATGGTACGGCGGTGGATCTTTCCGCACCTGCCATCGCGGGCTATGACTTTAACGGCTGGTACTCCGATGCGGGACTGACCACGTCCCTTACCCGGATCTCCGCAACCCAGACGGGAGATGTGACATGCTACGGTCAGGTGACGGCGCTGACCTACAATGTCACCTACACAGTGACCGGTATCACGAACTTTGATGCCGCAACCTACAACCTGCCCACCACCTATACCGGCGGTACGGTAACGGCGCTGCCGCAGCCCACCTCCAATGGTTATGACTTTGACTGCTGGTACACCGATGCGAACCTCACCATGCCCATCTCGGAGATCCCGGCAGACACCAGGGGAGATCTGGCACTTTACGGTTCCGCAACGGCCAGAACCTTTACCATCACCTATAAGCAGACGGTGTATGAATTCGCTCAGCAGTCCGCTACCGGTGATCTTGCCTTGAATGCAGCGCAGCCCGAGATTGCAGGCGTAACGGTACCGGTGACCTACGATTATTCCGAAACCACGGGCACCGCCCTTCCCGATCTGAACAAGATCGTGGCCGGAACCGGTAATGCTGCCTCCACCTATACCTACTATATGCAGTTCCTGGACGAGAACAGCAATCCCATCACCTCTATCCCTGCGGGAACCGACGGAAACATCGATATTTATGTCAGGGCCTACGTCCTCAGGGATGCATTGGATCAGGGCACCGAAATGCTGTCCAGCGTGCGACTGACGACCTCAACCATTCTCGAATGCAGGACTGCCGGCGGTACCGGCTGCTACGTGGATCTGTCGGCCAACTCGGATATCTTTACCGTGGATGCGCGGAATGGCGTCCATCTGTTCACCGCATGGGATGGAACGACTCTCCTGGGCGCGGTGACGGAAACCGGCGGCATCGACAGAAGGAACTATACGGAGGAGCCCGGAACAAACACCAAAGGATTACAGACCGAAATCACCGCTTACAGGAATTATGACCCTCAGACAGGGACCCTCAGTGGCCAGGACAGTTTCTACATGGCCTTCATCTACGATGTGGCCAATCCTTCCGGCGGCGGTGTGCAGGGATACCTGAGCGACTCCGTGCTCAATCCAAACTAAGTAAGGTTTGAAAGAGAGGAACAAATGAAGGGGAAGCAGAAGAAAACGCTTCAGATCCTCTTGTGCGTGGCGGCTTCGGCCGCCATCGCGCTGGTGGCATATCTGGGCATCTTCCGTCGGTTGGACCGTTGGCTGGAGGACTCCCTGTTCCAGAAGCCGGGAGCCATCTCCGGAGATGTGGTGGTCATCGGCATTGATGAGAGAGCCATGGAGGAACTGGGTCCCTACGGTACCTGGACCAGAGACGTCATGGCGCAGGCGCTGGAAAGCCTGGGCTCTGATCCGGAGAAGCGCCCGGCAGTGGTCGCCATCGATACGCTCTACTCCGGTACCTCCACTCCCGAAGCAGATGCGCACCTGGTGCAGGCAGCAAAGGATCTGGGCTGCGTTGTGACAGCCGCGTCGGCAAATTTCGGCTCGGAGCGCGGCATTTCCGAGAACGGCACCTACACCGTCAACATGTATGCCGTCCTGGGCTTTGAGGAATCCTTCCCGGAGCTGAAGGCCGTGACGAAACAGGGCCACATCAATGCCATGTATGACGCCGATGGGATCATGCGCCATGCGGTGGCTTATATCGATGTTCCCGGAGGAGAAAGGGTTTCTTCCATGGCTGCCACGGCAGCAGGCATGTACCTGGAGCAGCAGGGCGAAGCCCTGACCATGCCTGTGACCGATGCCAGAGGGCATTTCTATGTGTCCTACACCGCCCTGCCCGGCGATTTTTACGACGGCATTTCCATCGCCGATTTGGTGGCGGGGAGCGTGCCCGCGGATTATTACGCAGGGAAGATCGTCCTCATCGGCCCTTATGCGGCCGGCCTCCAGGACTCCATCTACACCTCCGTGGAACGCGCTAAACAGATGTACGGTGTGGAGTATCAGGCCAATGTGATCGAGATGCTCCTGTCCGGCGATTATAAGAGAGAGGCTTCGGATCTGCTCCAGGCCCTCACCCTGTTCGTCGTTTTATCGGCAGCATTTCTTCTGTTCCGAAAGCTCGAGGTGAAGCTCTCCGCCCTGCTCCTTGGCGGGATCGTCCTGGTCAGCATTGCGGCGGATGTATTGCTGTACCGCAGCGGGCTCATCGTGCATCCTCTGTGGATCCCGGCCGGTGCCATCATCATCTATGTGGCTTCCGTGCTGATCCAGTACTTCCAGACCAGAGCCGAGCGCTTGCGAGTGCAGCGCATGTTCAACCGCTATGTGGATCCCGAGATCGTCAACGAGATCCTGCGGGAAGGCACCGACAGCCTGGGACTGCAGGGCAGACTTTGTGACATTGCTGTCCTTTTTGTGGATATCCGCGGATTTACCACCATGTCCGAACGCATGGATCCCGAGACCGTGGTCAGCATTTTGAACGAATACCTGGGAATGACCAGTGATGTGATCCACCGTCACAAGGGAACCCTGGATAAATTTGTGGGTGACTGCACCATGGCATTCTGGGGCGCACCTCTGCCCCAGGAAGATCCCTGCTATCTCGCCTGTCAGACGGCCCTTGACATCCAGGCCGGTGCGCAGGAGATCTCGAAACGCCTCGAGGAGACCATCGGTGAGTCTATTCACTGCGGCGTGGGCGTGAACTTCGGTCCTGCGGTCGTGGGTAACATCGGTGCCGAGAGCCGCATGGACTTTACCGCCATCGGTGATACCGTGAACACTGCCGCCAGACTGGAGGCAAATGCGCCGAGGGAGATGATCTACATCAGCCGCAGTGTGGCGGATGCGTTGGGTGACCGGGCGCAGACCACCTCTCTGGGAGGCACCATTAAGCTGAAAGGTAAGGCAGAAGGATTTGAAGTTTTGACCCTGGACAGCCTGGAGGGCTATAAGGGATATTGGAAAGAGAACTGAAGTACAGAGTCTCACTGAGGGGCCGGATCCGAAACGTCCGGAACCGAAAAGGGGAAGGAGCCATTTATGGCAGAAGAGACCAAACTGCAAAATGCGCCTGAGGAAGATAAGAAACGGAGTAAAAAACTGATTCCCATCATCCTGTGTGCGGTCCTGCTGATCGCCGGGGTTGTGGCGGCAGTACTGTTGCTGAATGGGAAAAACAAACTGAGCGCCGTGGTGATCCGTCTCATTGAGCGGGACGGAACCGTGGCTATGCAGGATGAAAAGGGCGCCGCACGGGAGCTCCTGGACAACATGCGCTTAAACAGCGGAAGCCTGCTGACCACGGGATCCGATGGACTCCTGAAACTGGACATGGATGCCACGAAGATCATTACCATGGTGGAAGATTCCAGAGCGGTCATCGAGAAATCGGGCAAAGCCCTTTCTCTGGATCTGCAACAGGGCAGTCTGCTCTTTAACGTGACTGAGAAATTAAACGACGACGAATCCTTTGATATCCGCACCTCCACCATGATCGTGGGTATCCGCGGAACCAGCGCCTGGATGGATGCGGACACCTCAGACCTCTATCTGTTGGACGGCAACCTTCATATCACGGGGATCAATCCGAACACCGGCGGTACCAGGGAGACCGACATTACCGCTGGTCAGCATATCAGAGTCTATCTCTTTGATGACAAGACCGGAACCGACAGCGTGGACTTTTTCGTGGAAGAAGTGCAGCCTCACGATTTGCCCGAGCGTCTGCGTCAGATCCTGCGGGAGGATCCGGAGCTGGCTCCTCTGCGAGCCAGGATCCTGGAGGACACCGGCTGGGTGCCGGATGACTTTGACGAATGGCTCTTCCCGGAGGACACCGGTGATGTGACCGATCAGCCGGTAGCACCGGAGACTGAGCCCGAAGCAGGAGTGACCTACGGCCTCACCTGGATCATTGACGGCAGTGTCATGTCCGGCGGTGATTATCCGGATTCCTACGTCTACGGCGAGGGCCTCTCCGGATTCCCTTCTCCCACCAGAGAGGGCTATACCTTTGACGGCTGGTATGAGGATGCGGATCTGACCACCTCTGCCTCTGCCATCGGTGCGAAGGATGAAGGCGACAGGACCTTCTACGGCACCTGGCTCGAGGACGGCACCGAGGTGGGCGAGACCTATTCCGTACTCTATTCCGTCACGGGTCTGAAGTCCTTCAGCGCAGGAGAATTCAAGCTCGTCACTTCCTATGTCAGCGGCGAGGAGACCGCACTGGTAAAGCCCGAGAAGCCGGGTTATACCTTCGACGGGTGGTATGAGGACGAGGCCATGAAACACGCCACCTCCGCCATCTCCGAGGAACAGGTGGGCAATGTCCGGCTGTACGGCAGGTTCATCCCGCACGAATATAAGATCTCCTACGCAGTGGACGGTATCAGCAGCTTCGATGCCGCAGGGTACGGCATGCCCATGACCTACAAGGTGGGCTCCGAGATCGATATCCCCAGTCCTTCCATCTGGGGCTATGATTTCTACGGCTGGTACCGGGACAACACCATGAAGGAGGCGGTATCCTACATCCCCGCCGATACCGTCGGAGACATCGGTCTCTATGGCATTGCCGTGAAGGCGGAAGACGACGAGGATGAAGTGGTCGTCAGCCACATCAATTATGTGGTGGAGGGCCTCGCGGGATTTAATCCTTCCGATTACGCGTGCCCTCTGACCTACACGGAAGGTGTGGGCTCAGGGCTTACCATCCCCGCCATCACGGGCTATACCTTTGACGGCTGGTATGCCGATGCGGGCCGAACCGCGCGTATGGACGCCATCTCTGCGGAGCAGAAGGGGGATGTGACGGTCTACGGCATTGCCACGGCGAATGCCTATACCATTTCCTACAATGTCACGGGACTGAACGACTTTGATCCCGCGGCATACAACCTGCCCACTGCCTACACCTACGGTACGGGCGCGACCCTTTCCGGCATCACTCTGGAGGGACGCACCTTTAACGGCTGGTATGCCGATGCGGGACTGACTACCGCGATCACCGAGATCGCCGCTACCCGGACGGGGGATGTGACGGTCTACGGCAGCGTGACCAACAATACCTACGCCATCACCTACAGCGTGACGGGTATGAACGGCTTTGACGCAGCGGCTTACAATCTGCCTACGGAGTATACCTACGGAACCGCAGTTACCCTCACGGCCCCTGCCATCACCGGCCACAATTTTGCCGGCTGGTATACCGATGCGGGACTGACTGCCGCCATCACCGAGATCGCAGCAACCCGGACCGGGGATGTGACTCTCTACGGACAGGCGACTGTCGCAACCTATGCCATCACCTACGATGTCACCGGCATCACGAATTTCGACCCTGCGGCCTATAACCTGCCCACCACCTATACCTATGGCACGGGAGCGGCGCTGACGGTTCCCACCCACAACGGGTATGATTTCAACTGCTGGTATTCCGATGCGGCACTGTCTGCGGCTCTGACGGCAGTCTCCACTACCCAGACGGGGGATCTGACCATTTACGGAGAGGCTACGGCCAAGACCTTCAAGATCAACTTCTATCAAAGGAACTACCATTATGGATCTCAGGTCAATACTTCCATACTGGCAGGATCGGGGAGCATTACGATCTCCGGCGTGACCCTGAGTACCACCTACTCCTATTCCGAGACGGACACTGTTTTGCCTGCTCTTGATGCAGTCAATCTTCCGAATAATGGCACCGGGTACTATGTAAAGGGATACTACGACGCCAACGGGAATTCCATGAACAACATGATCCCTGCAGGAACTACCGGAGAGATTTATATCTATATCTACTCTTATGAGATTAACAGCATGACGACTTTACCGAGCGCCGGTGCAGGGAACTATGCTGAATCGATCACTCTGGAAGCCCAGGCGAATAACGGGCATAATGTAGTGAACTGTACGGATCCGGATCCTCAGAATGGTGGTACCTACTATGTTGATGCCGATGCCACAAATCTGTTTTACATAGACGGCAATAATGTATACCTTCTCCCGTTGTTCGATGAAAACACACTGTTGGGATTCTATTCCAACAGCGGACTGACAACCGTGAACTACAACAACCCGGGGGGTGGTCCGAACTTTGTAAATATGGATGCATATCAGATAACGATTCCTTCATATGACACTTACGCAAACGGTGTCTTGCAGAACCAGGCAGGAGGACCAAACTCCACAGATATCTATCTCATGCTTGCGTTTGATACTACAGGTGCAACTGCATATCCGCAGCTCGTGATCAACCCGGCTCCCTTCAATACGCTGTAAGCCGTAACCTGAAAGGAATCCGGACAACAGAATCTTCGGTGGGGGTGCTTTCCGGCACCCCTGCCTATTTTATGGTTGCCATTTTTCGCTTCATCGCCTAAAATACTCCCTGCATGTCCCCGGGACATGACGAGAAGACATCATCCGGAAGGACCACACTATCATGGACAAATTAAAACCCAAGCTATTTTCGGTCATGAAGACCTACACCAAGGAGCAGCTGGTAAAGGACATTGTGGCGGGCATCATCGTCGCCATCATCGCCCTGCCCCTCTCCATCGCACTGGCCATCGCCTCCGGCGTGGGACCTGAGGCAGGTGTCTACACTGCCATCATCGCAGGTTTCCTGGTGGCCTTTTTCGGCGGCAGCCGTGTACAGATCGCAGGGCCCACCGCAGCCTTTGCCACCATCGTGGCGGGGATCGTGGCCAGAGACGGTACCGACGGACTGATGGTGGCAACGATCCTGGCCGGTTTTTTCCTGATCCTCATGGGATTTTTCCGCTTCGGTAACCTGCTGAAGTACATTCCCTATACCATCACCACCGGCTTTACCGCAGGCATCGCTGTGACCCTCTTTATCGGGCAGATCAAGGACTTCACCGGCATCGTCTACGAGCACGGGGAGAAGCCCATCGAGACGGCGGAGAAGATCTCGGCCCTCGTCGCCAACCTCTCTACCATCAACTGGATGGCGGTGCTCATCGGGGCCCTGTCCCTGGCGATCCTCATCATCTGGCCGAAATTTTTCAAGAAGATCCCCGGTTCCCTCATCGCGGTCATTGTCACCGCAGCCATCGTGGAGCTGGCACATCTGGATGTTAACACCATCGGAAAGGCCTTTACGGACATCCGCACGGGTCTGCCGAAACTGACATTGAACGCGTCCCTCTTCTCTCTGTCCATGATCCGCTCCCAGCTCATGAACGCGGTGACCATCGCACTTCTGGCCGGGATCGAGTCCCTGCTTTCCGCCGTGGTGGCAGACAGCATGGTGGGTTCAAAGCATCGCTCCAACATGGAGCTCATCGCACAGGGTCTCGGTAACATCGGATCCGCCTGCTTCGGCGGTATCCCCGCTACCGGCGCCATCGCCCGTACCGCAGCCAACATTAAGAGCGGCGGCCGCACTCCCATCGCGGGAATGGTTCATTCCATCACCCTGGTGCTGGTGGTGGTGTTCCTCATGCCCTTTGCAAAACTGATCCCCATGCCCTGCATTGCTGCCATCCTGTTCCAGGTGGCTTACAATATGAGCGGCTGGAGGAATTTTGCGAAGCTCTGCAAGTCCTCTCCCAAGAGTGACATCCTGGTGCTGGTTACCACCTTCGCCCTCACCGTGATCTTTGATCTGGTAGTGGCCATCGAGGTGGGCATCCTGCTGGCAGCAGTGCTGTTCATGAAGCGCATGAGCGACGTGACCCAGGTGGAGGGCTGGAAGGAAGTGGACGAGGAGAACGATCCCGATTCCATCTCCCTGCGTCAGATCCCGGAGCACGTGCTGGTGTATGAGATCTCCGGTCCCATGTTCTTCGCGGCAGCAGGCAAGATCCTGCAGATCGCCTTTAAGCCCGACACGAAGGTGCTGGTGCTGCGTATGAGAAGCGTGAACGCCATCGATGCCACCGCAATGCACAACCTGGAGCAGCTCTGGGAGGATTGTGAAAAGAAGGGCATTTCCATCGTCCTTTCCCACGTAAACGAGCAGCCCATGACCGTTATCCGCAAGGCCGGATACGATGCCAGGATCGGCGAAGGCAACTTCTGTCCTCACATCGACGACGCTCTGCATCGTGCCGAGGAACTGGCTTCCAAATAAGTCCGGTGACGCTGCTTAAAATCCGTCGAAAACGACATAAAAAAGATCAAGAAAAACCCGCGATTCCTGCGGGTTTTTTCTGTATCTATAAATTTTTTCTAAAACTCGACCGGAAACGGCCCTGATCGGCTGAAATTCCTTGAATCTCCTGCTCTGAACGGATAAAATAATATAGGCATATACTACGATCCGCCGGCTGGAGGTTGAAAGGGTGAAGATTCCAAGGATCAAACCGGAAAAGAGCACCGTTACTAGTATTTTTGCGGTGTCTGTCGGTATTCTCATCAACATCGTATTTGCATATCTGGCGCAGCGCTTCAATCTGCCCCTGTACCTGGATACCATCGGAACCTTTATGGTGGCCGCTTTGGGCGGTACCTTCCCCGGGGTTCTCACGGCCGTAGTATCCAATATTTTTTGTGTGTCTTTCAACAAGCAATCTCTGTACTTTGCTTCCGTCAATGCATTGCTGGCCCTCTTCGCGGCCCGTTATTCCCGCAATTTTGAACAAAAGAACGTCCGTGCCCTGGTGCGCTTTATCCTGGGCTCCGTTTTGATCTCCACGTTTTTCAGCGGCCTGGTGCAGTGGGTCCTCTTCGGCAGACCCCAGATCGAGGCCATCAACGAGGCAGTGAACGTGGTCAATGAGCGTTTCGGTCTGCCCAGAGTGGGGATCTTCTTTGTTATCAATTTCCTGGTAAATCTCTTTGACAAGACCATCACCATCTTCGGCTCCGCCCTTCTGGTGCGGCTGATCCCGGCGAGCCTGCGGGAAAGGATCATCCAGAGCAACTGGCGTCAGCGCCCTCTGTCGCCGGAGGAGCTGAAAAACCTGAAGGAATGGGGCTCCGATGTGCGGCACAAGCTCCACTCCAGGATCACCGCCATGATCCTTTTCATCTCCCTCTCCCTGGTAACGATCCTGGCCATCGCGGCCTATGTCCTGTACTTTAACTACTCCAAGGAGCAGGAGAAGGAAAAGGCTATCGAGCTGGTAAAGTACGCGGCTTCTCTCATCGACGGAGACCGGATCGACGATTATCTCCGGGAAGGCTGGGAAGCCGAGGGCTATGTGGAGAGCTACGAGGTCATGGAGGAGATCAAGGCTCTGGCACCCTCCATCCAGTACCTCTATGTGCTGCAGATCCGGGAGGACGGATGCCATTTTGTGCTGGATCTGGAGACGGAGGATATGGAGGGTTATCAGCCCGGTGAAATCGTGGAATTTGAAGAAGGCTTTATGTCCGAAATGGAGCTTTTGTTGGCAGGAGAGGAAATCCCTCCTGTGGAGTCCGTGGGTAACTTTGGCTGGATGCTGACTACCTATTCACCCATCCGGGACCGGAACGGCCACACCGCGGCTTACATGGGAGCGGACGTGTCCCTGCAATACATGACCGAGTATGTCCGGAACCTGGTGATCCGCGTACTGCTGATCATCGCCGGCTTTGTGATCCTCATCGTAGTCACGGGCAGCTGGATCACGGACTATTACACCGTTTATCCCGTTAACAGCATCACAGCGAGGCTGGACCAGTATTCCAAGGCGGGGGACGATCAAAAGCAGCTGGACACTTATGTCCGGGACCTGCGAAAGTTGAACATTCAAACCGGCGACGAGGTGGAGAAGCTCTACTACGCCGCCTGCGAGATGGCTGCGGGAATGTCGGAGCAGCTGCGGGAGATCCGCCATTACTCCGAGGCAACCGCCCAGATGCAGAGTGGTCTGATCATCACCATGGCGGACATGGTGGAGAGCAGAGACTCCGATACCGGCGCTCATGTCCAAAAGACGGCAGCCTATGTCCGGATCATTCTGGACGGCCTGAAAAAGAAAGGCTACTATCCCGAGAAACTGACCCCCAAGTACATGGAGGCAGTGGTCATGTCCGCGCCTCTGCATGACGTGGGCAAGATCAACATTCCCGACGCTGTGCTGAACAAGCCCGGGAAGCTGACGGAGGAAGAGTTCGAGATCATGAAGACCCATACCACCGCCGGCAAGAACATCATGGAAAAGGCCATCAGTACCGTCAAGGGCGAGAGCTATCTGAAGGAAGCCCGGAACATGGCGGGATACCACCACGAGCGCTGGGACGGCAAGGGCTACCCCGAGGGACTCCACGGCGAGGTCATCCCTCTCTCCGCCCGGGTCATGGCAGTGGCGGATGTGTTTGATGCCCTCACCTCTCCCAGAGTCTACAAGCCCGCATTTCCTCTGGAAAAAGCTCTGCAGATCCTGGAGGAAGGTGCCGGGACCCAGTTCGATCCCAAGGTGGTGGAGGTCTTTATGGACTCTCTGCCCCAGGTGAAGGAAGTCTTGAAGAAGTACCAGGAAAGCTGACGGAGGCGCATAGCGCGATGATCAGAAGCGGAAAGAAAATGCAAAAAGCGGCAGCTCTGGCTGCGGCAATATTGCTGACAGCATCCCTGTCCGGAGCGGCGCTGACCGTTCAGGCCACGGAGGTTTCGACGGGAAGCCCGCAATCTGCCAACTACGGCGGCGGCTATGCGGCCAGCGGTCAGATCGAGGGCGCCATGTATTCCGCCCAGCTCTACGATGCGAGCAGCGGTCTGCCAACCTCCGACGCCAACTATGTCATGGGTACCTCCGACGGCTATGTTTGGATCGGCGGCTACAGCGGTATTATCCGCTACGACGGAACGAATTTCGAGCGCCTGGACACCTCCGGCGGTATGACCAGCGGACGCTGTCTTTTCGAGGACAGCAAGGGACGCATCTGGGTGGGTACAAATGACAATGGTGTCGTTATGATGAACGGCGACCTGCAGATGCACTACACCTACAAGGACGGCCTCCCCGCCTCTTCCATCCGCGTATTTGAAGAGGACAACGAGGGCAACATCTATGTGGGTACCACCGCAGGCGTCTGCTATTTTGACAGCAGACAGCAGATCCATGTGCTGGATTCCGACGAGCGCATCGCCGAGGACCGGGTACTGAAGCTGACTAAGGACGCCGCAGGCACCATCTACGGCATCACCAAGAACGGTGTGGTTTTTTCCATCAGGGATTGCGAGATCGCGGAGATCTATGACAGCAGGGATCTGGGGATGGAAACCCTCAGCTCCATCGAGGCGGATCCGAACGCCGTGGGTAAGCTCTATCTGTGCCCCGAGGGAGGGCCTGTTTACTATGGCGATCTGGGTCTTACTGCGGAGGAACTGACTCCCATTTCCACCGAGCCCCTGAACAGGGTGCAGTGGATCGAGTATGAGTGCGGCCGCGTCTGGATCTGTTCCACCGGCTTTGTGGGATATCTGGATCAGGACAATGCTTTCCACATCCTGAACAACCTGCCCATGAACAGCGCCATTGAGATGATCACCTCCGATTTCCAGGGGAATCTCTGGCTGGCCTCTTCCACCCAGGGCATCATGAAGATCGTTACCACCAATTTCTGCAACCTCACCCAGATGGCCGATCTGGAGTCCGATGTCATCAACGCCACCCACATGTACAAGGGCATGCTCTACATCGGTACCGACAAGGGGCTGCAGATCCTGGACGCCCACATGGAGCCCTACACCAACAAGCTGACCAAATATCTGAACGGTACCCGTATCCGCTGCATCAGCAGTGACAAGGAGGGAAATCTCTGGATCTGCTGCTTTAACAACGGCAAGGGTCTGGTTCGGGTGGACAATCTGGGGAACATCAAGAGCTTCACCGAGCATTCCGCTATGCCCAGCAATGAGGTGCGCTGTGCCATCCCTGCCGCCGACGGCAGGCTCCTGGTAGGCACCAACGGCGGCCTCGCAGTGCTGAAAGACGATGTGGTGCAATACACCGTGGGCCACGAGGACGGCGTGAAAAATACGGTCTTTCTGACGGTTGTGGAAGGCTTTAACGGCGATGTGCTGGCAGGCTCCGACGGCGACGGCATCTATGTCATCAAGGGGCACAACGTGGAGCACATCGGCAGAGACGACGGCCTCACCAGCGACGTGATCCTGCGGATGCGGAAGGACGAGACCAGGGGACTGATCTGGATTGTCACCTCCAACTCCATCGAGTATCTGAAGGACGGTCAGATCACCGAGGTCAAGACCTTCCCCTACAACAACAACTACGACATCTATTCCGATGACAGCGGCTATCTGTGGATCCTCTCCTCCTACGGCATTTACTGTGTGCCCGCAGGGGATGTGATCAACGACAGTGTGGACGATTACAAGCTCTACACCTCCGCCAACGGTCTGCCCACCACGCCCACCGCTAACGGTGTGGGGGATCTGGATGGGAACGGCAATCTCTACATCCCCGCAAGAACCGGCGTGGTGCGGGTGAATGTGAACAATTTCGCCAGCATCTCCACCGACACGAAGCTGGCAGTGGCGGCCATCTACTGCGACGGTCAGGAGATCCGCCCGGATAACGACGGTAAATACACCATCGAGAGTGATGTGGAACGTATCACTCTGGTGCCTGCGGTATTTGACTACTCCCTGGCCAATCCCACGGTGCGTCTGTACCTGGAAGGCAGCAAGGACGACGGTGTCACCACCCTGCGCAGCAAGATGACCTCCCTGGAGTACACGGGGCTGCGCTACGGCGATTACAAATTCCACATTCAGATCCTGGATGACAATACGGGAGAGGTGCTTCGGGACGAGGCCTTCCCCATCCGGAAGGTGCCGAGGTTCTGGGAGCTGAACATGGTCCGCATCATCTCCGCCCTCCTGGGGGCGCTGCTGGTGGGCCTCTTCGTGTGGCGCTTCATGTCCGGGACCGTCATCCGCAGACAGTATGAGGAGATCCGCCAGGCGAAGGAGGAAGCGGAGCGCGCGAATTCCGCCAAGTCCCGTTTCCTGGCCAATATGTCCCACGAGATCCGTACCCCCATCAACACCATCATCGGTATGGATGAAATGATCATGCGTGAGGAGCCCAAGGATGTGCCCAAGGGGTACTTTATGTCCATCATGAATTACGCCATGGACATCCGCAGTGCTTCCGAATCCCTGCTGACTCTCATTAACGAGCTGCTGGATATGTCCAAGATCGAGTCCGGCAAAATGAATCTGGTGGAGCAGGAATATGACACGGGTGACTTTTTACGGGGCATCGTCTCCATGATCACCGTCCGTGCTAGGCAGAAGGATCTGTACTTCGATCTGGACATTGACCAGTCCCTGCCCGTCAGACTCTACGGCGACCAGGGCAAGATCCGTCAGATCCTCTTAAACCTCCTGACCAATGCCGTAAAGTACACCGCAAACGGCGGCTTTACCCTGAAGGTCTTTGTGGAGGAAAAGACCAACGATACCGCAAGGATCCTCTTCTCCGTCAAGGACACCGGCATGGGTGTGAAGGAGGAGGACATCGAGAAGCTCTTCACCGCTTACGAGCGTCTGGATGAGGAGAAAAACAGCGCCATCCAGGGCACCGGTCTGGGACTGAACATTTCCCAGAAATTCGCGGAGCTCATGGGCAGTGAGATCAAGTGTACCAGTGAGTACGGCAAGGGCTCCGAGTTCACCATTACCGTGGAGCAGCGCATTATGGACCGCAAGCCTCTGGGCGTCTTCCGCGAGCACGAGGACGTGGCCGTCAAGGGACCTTACGTGCCGCAGTTCATCGCGCCGGATGCGGAGGTCCTGGTGGTGGACGACAACCCCATGAACCTGGTGGTGGCCAAGAACCTGCTGAAGGCAACGAAGATGTTCGTTACCACCGCGGAGAGCGGCGAGGAATGTCTGGAGAAGATCCGCTACGGCAACTACGACGTGGTGCTGCTGGATCACATGATGCCCGGTATGGACGGCATCGAGACCATGGCCCGGATCCGGGAGGATCATCCCGACCTGCCGGTGTACGCCCTCACCGCCAATGCGACCCTGGGAGAGGAATTCTACGTCTCCCACGGCTTCAACGGCTACCTGGCAAAGCCCATCGACTCCATGACATTGGAGCGTACGATTTTGAAACATCTGCCGCCGGAGAGCGTCATGACCACGGCGGAGGAGATCCTGGAGGCAGAGCCCACGGAGCTGCCGGAGGACATGAACTGGGTGAAGGAGATCCCGGAGATCTCCACGGAGGACGGTATCAAGAACGCCGGCGGTGTGGGATCCTATATCTTCTCCCTGCAGCTTTTCTACGAGACCATCGACGAGAATGCCGAGGTGGTGGAGAAGGCCCTGGCGGAGGGGGACATCCGTCTCTACACCGTGAAGGTTCACGCCATGAAGACATCCGCCCGGATCATCGGTGCCGCCGATCTGTCGAAACTGGCAGAGCAGCTGGAGGAAGCGGGCAACAAGCAGAACCTCGAATTTATCAACGCAAACAACGAACGTTTCCTTTCGGATTACCGTTCCTTCAAGGAGAAGTTCGCGCCTCTGCAAAAGGAGGAGTCGGACGAAGGCAAGGAGGAGATCCCCGAGGAGGAGCTGAAGGAAGCCTACGGTGCCCTGCGTGAAGTGATCCCCATGATGGACATCGACGCGGTGGAAATGATCCTGGAGCAGCTCCGGGAATACAAGCTGCCCGAGGCGGATGCGGCGCGCATCAAGAAACTGACCGAACTTTCCAAGAAGCTGGACTGGGATGCCATGGAAGCACTCATCGGCGAAGGAAATTAAAAGGGGGTAGGTACACATGTCAAACAATCGGATTATGGTGATCGGAGAAAAGGAGACCTTCCTGATCCGCGTCTTGATGAAGAAGCTGACGGATGCGGCGGTTCCCTGTGTCTTCGTACCATGGGACGTGGATCACATCAATGCAAAATGGGAAGGCACCGCTCTGATCACTCTCTATATGGACGACGAGCGCAGACCTCCCGACAAGGTGGTCTATTTCCTCAAGGACAAAATGCATGACGAAGGTCTGCAGATGATCGCCGTGGGAGAAAAGGTGGATCTCCAGGATCTCACCGGCCGGATCCCGCCGGAGCTGATCTATCGCACCTTTCCGAGACCTCTGGATAATGACGAGTATGTCAGAACCGTTACGGATCTGCTGAATCGCATGCAGGCCGGTGAATTCCGGAAATCCATTCTGGTGGTGGATGACGATCCAAACTATCTGAACCTGGTCCGTGACTGGCTGAAGATGGCTTACAAGGTCACGGTGGTGACCTCCGGACTTCAGGCCATCAAATGGCTGGGCAAAAACAAGGCGGACCTGATCCTTCTGGACCACGAGATGCCCGTGACCAGCGGCCCCCAGGTGCTGGAGATGTTGCGGAGCGATCCCGAGACCCAGAGCATCCCCGTCATGTTTTTGACGGGTAAGAGCGACAAGCAGAGCGTAATGGCGGTGGTGGCCTTAAAGCCGGAAGGATACTTCCTGAAGACCATTGGCAGAGACGAACTGCTGGCAAACCTCAGAGAATTTTTCATCATGAAGAAATCATGAAGAAATAAGGATTTAGCCTTCCGGACGAAACTATGGGGCGGAAGGCAGGGAGAATGGCATGGCCGATTTTCTGCGCGCGCATCAATTGAATATCATGCTGGTTCTGTGCGGTATCATCGGTGTCACGGCACTGTATGTCCTGATCACCAACGCCACCAGTCGCAGGCGGAAGCTCCTGCTCTTTTCTCTGGAAATGGAAGCCTTCCTGATCGTGTTTTCCGACCGCTTTGCCTACATCTACCGGGGCGATGTGTCCCGCCTGGGCTGGTGGATGGTCAGGATCACCAACTTCATGGTCTTCTTCCTGTCCCTGGCGATCCTGCTGACCTTTAATCTGTATCTCATCGACCTGCTGCTCCACGAGGGAAAGCTGGAGAGGGCCCCCCGACGACTGGTTCACATGAACCGGCTGGTCTTCTTCGGTATGGTGCTCCTGATCGTATCGCAGTTTACCGGTCTCTATTACACCTTTGATGACCAGAACCGGTATCAGCGTGCGCCGGGATTTGTCATCTGCTATCTGATCCCCATGGTCTGCATGATCGTATCCCTGTGGGTCATTGTAGAGTATGGCAAACGTCTCAGTCCTGCCATCCGTATCCCCGTGTTTTTGTTTGATTTTGCGCCCCTCGTAGCAGCGGTTGCGCAGATGTTTCTCTACGGACTTTCTCTCATCAATCTCAGCAGCGTGCTGATGACGGTGGTGCTGTATATCTTTGCTCTGGTGGACATGAACCACAACGCGGAGAAGGCACACAAACAGGAGCTGGAATATCTGAAAGAGAAGCAAGAGAGCATGACCCGTCTCTTCGAGCAGACCTCCGTCGCCCTGGCAAATGCCATTGACGAAAGCAAGATCCACGCCAGGGGTCACTCCGTCCGTGTGGCGGATTATGCGAGACGCATCGCGACTTTGAGCGGGATGATCAAGGATGAGAGTGAGCGTGTGTACTTTGCGGCACTCCTCCATGACATCGGTAAGCTCAGTGTCCCGGACGAGATCCTGGGCAAGGGCGGCGAGCTGACGGAGGAGGAGCAGCAGATCTACCGCTCCCATACCACGGCAGGAGAACATATCCTCGCCGAGATCAGCGAGTATTCCTACCTGAGCGAGGGTGCCCACTATCACCATGAGCGTTATGACGGCAAGGGCTATCCCGACGGACTGAAGGGGGAGGAGATCCCCGTCAGCGCCCGGATCATTGCCGTGGCGGATGCCTATGATGCCATGACCTCCTACCGTGACCGCAGAGAACCTCTGCCCCAGACCCGTGTCCGGGAGGAGCTGGTGAAGGAGGAGGGACAGCGCTTTGATCCCACCTATACGAAAGCCATGCTGCACCTCATGGAGGAGGATCCCGATTATCACATGCGGGAAAACTCGTCCGAGCAGGCGGATACCCTGCAGAGCGAGCTGTATTGCGACAGCTACCGCAGCGAGGTATCTCTGGGCATTTCCATCTCCGAGAACGAGCGCCGGATCTCCTTAAAATGCGTTCCCATGGTGGAGGGCGAGGGAGAATTTGCGGTGCCTGCACTGCTTCTCTTTGACTCCCTGGACGGCAGGGTCCACACTACCGAGGGCATGATCGAGGCCAATGGCTACACGGAGTACGGCGAGGTCTGGTTCGACGGCCACGCTGTGTGCAACCGTGCCCGGAATATGGACACCACCGTGGAAGAGGTGGATACGGGTCTGGCGGAGAATGAGTACGAGATCATCTCCTGCAGATTTATGGACCATGCCCGTGTCATCGTTAACGCAAAGGGCAAGCGGACCACGATCATCGCCGCCCTGCCCGACAGTACCCGCTATACCTACATCAGCCTCACCGGCGAGCATTGTCACATTTACGACATCAATGTCGAAAAAACCGGAAACAAGATCCAGGAGGGCGACATCCCCCGCATCGCGGAGGAGATCACCTATATCGACCGCCTGGAATCCGATGTGAAGAACGTGCAGATCGACCGGTACCGCTCCGCCTTTACCACCGGCGTCAAGGTGAAGGAGGACCTGCGTCTGGTATTCCATACCCGGAGCATGCCCACCGCCAGCCTGGTGTGGCACTGCCCTTATGTCCTGCTCTACTCCTCCGATAACGGAGAGGTGAACGGACCGAACTACAGGGAATTTGTCCTGATCCGTTTCGACGGCGAGATCGAGGACTCCGGCGAGCATGCGGAAAACCGTATGCAGGTCATCAAGAACGACCAGTTCGAGAGCTGGGATGAGTGGAAGACCCTGAACAAGAAGGGCATGGAGTGCGTGGTGGACTTCCACAAGCGCGGGAACCGCATCACCACCATCACGGAGAATGCGGGCATCGCCATCAAGAACATCACCGCCACGGAGAAGGATACGGGGGATGTGTATGTGGCCCTCACCGGAGATCAGTGCGCCCTGACGGATATCCGGATCGTGAACTGAACTTGTTTTTTGACGGAGAATGGGACTAAGAAGTAGAAATATGTTACATTTCGCAATGGCAGATTCCGAAAAAAATCGGTATAATACTCTGCAGGGTGCAAAATGCCCCTAAGGAACGAACAGGAGAAAATAGCTTTATGGAAATGACACTCAGGTACTATGGCAAGGATTACGACACCGTGACCCTTGAGCAGATCCGCCAGATCCCGGGCGTGACGGGGGTGATCACCACCCTTTACAACAAGCAGGCCGGGGAGCTCTGGACCCGGGAGGAGATCCGGGCCCTGAAGGAAGAGGTGGAGGCTGCAGGCCTGCACATCTCCGGCATTGAGAGCGTCAACATCAGCGATGCCATCAAGGTTGGCAGTCCCGAGCGGGATCAGCACATCGCCAATTATATCGAGACCCTGGAAAATCTGGGAAAGGAAGACATTCACCTCGTTTGCTACAATTTCATGCCCGTCTTTGACTGGACCAGAACGGAGCTTGCAAGAAAGCGCCCCGACGGCTCCACGGTGCTGGCATACAGCCAGGCAGCCGTAGATGCCCTGGATCCCACGAAGATGTTTGAGTCCATCAGCGGCGACTCCAACGGAACCATCATGCCCGGCTGGGAGCCGGAGCGCATGGCTCACGTGAAGGAGCTCTTCGAGATGTACGCGGACATCGACAGCGAGAAGCTCTTTGAGAACCTGGTGTATTTCCTGAAAAAGATCATGCCCGTCTGCAACGAGTATGACATCAAGATGGCCATTCACCCCGACGATCCCGCCTGGAGCGTGTTCGGCCTGCCCCGTATCATCATCAACAAGGAGAACATCCTGCGGATGATGAACGCAGTGGATGATGTCCACAACGGCGTCACCTTCTGCTCCGGTTCCTACGGAACCAATCTGGAGAACAATCTGCCGGAGATGATCCGGGCGCTGAAGGGCAGGATCCACTTCGCCCATGTCCGGAACCTGAAGTTCAACTCCCCCGATGATTTCGAGGAGAGCGCACATCTGTCCTCCGACGGAACCTTTGATATGTACGAGATCATGCGTGCTCTGTACGAGACCGGCTTCGACGGCCCCATCCGTCCCGACCACGGTCGTATGATCTGGGGAGAGAAGGCAATGCCCGGCTACGGCCTCTACGACAGAGCCCTGGGCGCCACCTATCTGAACGGCCTCTGGGAGGCCATCGACAAGGCAGCCCATCGCGGCGCACCTTCGCAGCCCTAAAGCGCGCCGGGCGCGCATCATAAGCAGCAACCATCCGCCGGTCTTTTAGGGCCGGCGGAAAATATATGAAGCAAAAGAAGCCGGCAAATGCGCCGGACAGGAGGAAAGCATGGGACTGGTTTTATCCGAAGAGGGACTGAAAGACAGACAGGCTTGGGAAGCGGCCGGATACCGTCTGCCCGGATTTGACAGAGCGCAGATGATCGCCCGCACCAAGGCGGCGCCCCGCTGGATCCATTTCGGCGCAGGCAACATCTTCCGTGCCTTTCAGGCCAATGTGGTACAGCACCTGATCGAGCAGGGCGACATGGATACGGGCCTCATCGTGGCGGAAGGTTTTGACTACGAGATCATCGAGAAGAGCTACCGTCCCCAGGACAACTACTCCATCCTGGTGACCCTGAAGGCGGACGGCAATGTGGAAAAAACCGTCATCGGCAGCATCGCTGAGTCCTGCATCCTGGATTCCGACAGACCGGCTGAGTACGACCGGCTGAAGGAGATCTTTGCAAACGATGCCCTGCAGATGGTGAGCTTTACCATCACCGAGAAGGGCTACCAGGTTGCCGATGCAAAGGGCGTGATGTTCCCCGCAGTGGCAGCGGATATCCAGGCAGGTCCCGCCTGCCCCGGCAGTTACCTGGGCAAGGTAGTTTCCCTCCTCTATCATCGTTTTGTCTCCGGTGCAAAGCCCATCGCTTTTGTTTCCATGGACAACTGCTCTCACAACGGAGAGAAGCTCTATGCCGCAGTCCACACCTTCGCAAAGGGCTGGGTGGACAACGGTGTAGCGGATGCCGGATTCCTTGCCTATGTGGAGGATGAGAAGAAGGTATCCTTCCCCTGGTCCATGATCGACAAGATCACCCCCAGACCCGACGCCTCCGTGGAGGAGCTTCTGCGGAAGGACGGTCTCCAGGGACTGGATCCCATCATCACTTCGAAAAATACCTATGTAGCGCCCTTCGTCAATGCGGAGGAGAGCGAGTATCTGGTCATCGAGGATCACTTCCCGAACGGGAGACCCGCGCTGGAAAAGGGCGGCCTCATCCTCACGGACCGGGATACCGTGAACCGTGTGGAGCGCATGAAGGTCTGCACCTGCCTGAATCCTCTCCACACCGCACTGGCGGTCTTCGGATGCCTCCTGGGCTATACCAAGATCTCGGAGGAGATGAAGGATGCCGACCTGAAGGAACTGGTGCGCCGCATCGGCTACATCGAGGGACTCCCGGTGGTGACGGATCCCGGGGTCATCGCACCGAAGGAGTTCATCGACACCGTGGTGGATGTCCGCATCCCCAATCCCTTCATGCCGGATACCCCGCAGCGCATCGCAACGGATACCTCTCAGAAGCTGGCCATCCGCTTCGGCGAGACCATCAAGGCCTACGCCGCTTCCGCTGAGCTGAATGTAGCTGATCTGCATTGCATCCCCCTGGTACTGGGCGGCTGGCTCAGATACCTTCTGGCGGTGGACGATAACGGCAATGCTTTCGAGCTGAGCCCCGATCCCATGATCGAGCAGCTTCGTCCCATTATGAGTGCTTTCTCCCTGGGACAGCAGATCACTGCCTCTGATGCGAAAGCCGCCCTCGGTGACCTGCTGAAGAATGAGAAGATCTTCGGCACAGATCTGGAGCAGGCAGGACTTGCGGATACCGTAGCGGAGCACTTTACGGCGATGCTGGCAGGTTCCGGCGCCGTGCGTGCGCAGATCAGGAAAGTGCTGGCATAAAAAAGACGAGATGAAAAATCCCCTGTTGCTTCAAATGAGGCGGCAGGGGATTTTTGTTGTACCCATTCGGAATCGGGTATCGTGTCTGCAGTTTTTTTGATATTCGGAATTTACTCCGGATAATACCGGTAAATGGATTCTCCTGAAATTTCTTCCATCAGGGCTTTCAGGGCATCTATACGCTCCGGGACGGCACCTTCGAATACTTCACATTCTCCCGTCTCCAGGCAGTCCAGCATGTGGTCGTTGACGGAAGGAGCATAGTGCATCATGTCCATGTAGAGGTTCAGATCCGTGACGTACCTTTCTGTCTGGAAGTCAAAGACCCGGACGTTTGGTCTGGCCAGCAAGCCTTCCATGGAAGCTTCCTTGGCATAGAGGTATTCTGCGCTGATGCCGTTGATGTAGATGCTGTCCCAGTACAGCAGGGAATAGGGGGGATAAAGGAAGACGAATTCCGTATCCGGGTGTGCATCCACGTAATCAAGAAGGGATTTTTGGTTCTCATCCACCACTTCTTTCCGATCCTCTGTGAGAGGTGACTGATCCGTGGGGAACACGATTCCGACAGGCCTGTCATAATGTCGCATTGCTCCCGCCGGGGAAAAGTCCTTTCCCTCCACCCAGTTGTAGGCGCCTCCTCCCGTGTTTTTCCCCTGCATGGCCTTCCCCAGCATGGTGGGAATGGTCTTAAAGAGGATCTCCTTGTTGAAGAGATAGGGTACGTCATCCAACACCGTTTTCGACTGCACGTAGGAGACTCCGGCTTCCGGCAGCGTTGGCTCCGGAGCGGAGAGCAGGGCGAAGAGATCCAGACACCAGATTACCTGTTGCAGGTTGTGATCCTCCTCCGCCATGTCCAGGTAATAGAGCAGGTCCGCCGCGGATCCCGTGGATCGGATCACCTTGAGGGTGGTGCCGCCGTAGATCCCGTCGATCCTTTCCGTGTCGAAATTCTCCGCCACGGAGGATCCCACCAGCACACTGTCGTAGGTAAAATTCCGCACGGTGCCCGGCATCTGGTTGTCCCGGTCGTCCAGAACCGCAGGGAGCCCAAAGAAGGGCTCGTGGTAGAGGTAGAAGGGATCGAAGAGCCAGGTGATCCCTGCCATCAGCATTGCGCCAGTCAGCAGGAAGGCGATGAGTCTGAGCAGCGGTTTTCGATATGCACTTGTGGAGGTTACTTCACCACGTTTCATATAGTTCCTTAAAATGACACGTTCGTCAGAAATCAAAATACAGGAAGGTGCTCACCTGGGATAGGGATGCGAAGGACCACAGGAAGAGTACCGCAAGGAGCAGCGCGCTCCCGATCTTTGTACCGTGCTTTTGGATCCACGATTCCGCCTTTGGCCCTGTGATGAGAAGAAGACTTAAGAGCAGAAGCCCCACTATCACTGCCATGCAGAAAGGCACTGCCAGTCCCGGGGCCTTCATGGCGATGAGCTTCTGGATCACATAGAACTCCGGCAGGGAAATGCTCCCGCTGATACCCAGCAGCATGCCGTTCCAGCCTCCTGCGAAGAGACGCTTCCACAGGATCCCGGCATCCCCCAGGGATTCCGCCCGGAAGATGGAGAAGGACAGGGTCACCAGCAGGAAGGTACGTACCTTGCGAAGCAATGTCAGTATCCTGCAGCGAGGACTCCGGGGATCCTCCGCTTTCATCGGTGGCACCAGGGTCTCGAAGATGACGCAGATCCCGTGCATGATGCCCCAGACGATGAAGGTCCAGCCTGCTCCGTGCCAGATGCCGCTCAGCAGAAAGACGATAAACAGATTTCTGCACTGAATGGCTATGCCTTTGCGGTTGCCCCCCAGCGGGATATAGACATAGGTGCCGAAGAAGCGGGAGAGGGTGATGTGCCATCTGCGCCAGAAATCCTTCACGGAGACCGCGGTGAGAGGCGCGTTAAAGTTCTCCGGCAGGGTAAATCCAAAGAGCAGTCCGATTCCCCTTGCCATATCCGTGTAGCCGCTGAAATCAAAGTACAGCTCCAGCATGTAGAAAATGATGGTCACCCAGGCGGAAAGGGCGTCCAGATAGGCGAGAGCTGCGTATTCCGCATTGACCAGCTGCGCCAGGGTATCCGCCAGCAGCACCTTTTTGGAGAGCCCCAGGGTAAAGAGGGCCAGGCCGCGGTAGACCTTCTCTGCATCCGGTCTGCGGTTCTCCCGCGCCGTGAGCTGCGGCAGGAATTCCGAGTGCAGCACGATGGGACCTGCGATGAGCTGCGGGAAGAAGGTCACGAAACAGGCATAGTCCGTGAAGCTGTAGTAATCCGCCTTCCCCCTGCAGCGATCTACGATGAAGGAGATCTGCTGGAAGGTAAAAAAGCTGATGCCCAGGGGCAGGGCGATGCGCTCCACCGTGATGTCCGCATGGAGCAGGTAATTCACATTTTCCAGGAAAAATCCGAAGTATTTGAACACAAAGAGGAGCAGGAGATTGCCTGTAACGCCGATGAGCTCCAGGAGGCGGAGATGCTTCCCACTCCGGATCAGGAGGCTCACAAAATGGTTGAACAGGAGGCTGCCGATGAGCACCGCCAGGTACTTCGGGTTGTAATACCCGTAGAACCACAGTGACATCAGCGTCAGAAATACACGCCCCGGGAGCGGACTCCTGAGGCGTTGCAGCAGATAGAAGCCGAGGACAGCCATCGGCAAAAAGATTGTGATGAAAAAGACGGAATTAAAAAGCATGGCTTATTTTCTGCGGAGCTTGTTCTTTTCCTCGCCGCCCAGGTGGTGCGCGGCGTCCTGATCTCCTGCCAGGATCGCATTGACGATCTGCATGCGGAAGCCGGCGTCGATGAAGTCACAGTGCTTACAGAAGGGATATTCCTGGCGGCCTTCCGCGATCTTCTTACGGATCTCCATGAATTTCGGGCTGGCCCAGCCCTCCTTCAGGGATACCTTCGTCAGATCCGCCATGTCCGTGACCTCGAAATTGTCACAGCAGCACAGTCCCATTTTGCCATTGGGCATGATCCACATATCCGTGAAGGGCAGCAGGCAGGTCTCCCGGATCACCTTTTCCGTGGCAGCCTTATTGGGTGCGCTGCCGGCGCGGTTGGTCAGCACCTCCTGGAGGTAGCGCATCTGGATCTGGATGTCCAGGTCCGCGTACTCATCGGGATGTTCCTTCACATAGGCCACCAGCTTCTCCAGATTCGGATGGAGCTTCATCTCGTTGGCGTAATTGTTGATGATGAGCTGGTTGATGTAGGGTTTGATGGCATTCAGGCGCTCCAGGTTCAGGAGCAGTCCGTTGGTGGACATGAAGATAAAGCTCTCGGGAAGCTTTTCTCTGGCGTATTTGTGGAATTCCACGATGCGCTTGTCCAGCCAGGGCTCGTTGTTGCCATATAAGGTCAGATGCCCCTTATAGCCCCAGTCTGAGAGCTGGTCGATGATGGAGTGGTACAGCTCCTCCGGGATCTCCATGTAGGGGCGCTTCTCCGCGTGGATATTGGCGGTACAGAAAGCACAGGTGGAGTTGCAGCGGTTCACGGTCTCAATGTTCACCACGTTGGGCTGCGGGATCTCCGGGCTGTTCATGAAGTAATCCACATATTTTTTCTGGGAGCGGCTGCGGGTGATGAACTGCAGCTTCAGGTAAGCGTTGCTGGCCAGGTTCGGAAAATACTTTCTCGCGTTCCAGCCGAATTTTCCCATGAAATTATTGATTTTGACAGGCATGGCAGGTTCCTTTCGTTATCAGGTTTTCACTAACCATCAATATAACACAAAAATGGGGCGTTGGGGGAATGACTTTCCTGCTCGACACTATACTCCTCTGGGAGTATAATAAAACTGATCATCACATATAACAGGGGGGCAGGAAATATGCTGCTTTACCATGGATCTGCACATATCATCGAGAAACCGGCATACGGAAAAGGAAAAAAGAATAACGATTACGGCCGGGGCTTTTACTGCACCGAGCATGAGGAGATGGCAAAGGAATGGGCGGTGGATGAGCACCTGGACGGCTATGTGAACCGGTACCGTTTGGAGGAGAGCGGCCTGAATATCCTGCACCTGGGATCTCATGAGTATTGCGTTTTGCACTGGATCACACTGCTATTGCAGAACAGGCAGTTTGATCTGGAGACGCCTCTTGCCAGGGAAGCGTATCGGTACCTTTGCGAGCATTTTTCCGTCGATCTGCAGGGTGTCGACGTGATCGTGGGCTATCGGGCGGATGACAGCTTTTTTTCTTTTGCAAGTGACTTTGTGGAAGGGATCATCTCCGTGTCACAACTTTCCGCAGCCCTGAAGTTGGGAGAACTGGGGGAGCAGGTGTTTTTGCGCAGCAGGAGAGCTTTCGCTGCATTGGAGTATCTGGGGAGCGAACCGGTGAGCGCCGAGGAATGGTACCGGCGGAAGGCGGAGCGGGACACAAAGGCGCGAGCTGCCTATCATACCATAAACAAGGAGGCATATATCCCAGGGGAGCTGTACATGATCCGTATCCTGGACGAGGAGGTGAAGCCGGATGATCCGCGCTTACAATGAGCTATATCTGAAGACTGCCAGAAAGAATCTGGCCAACAGCCTTGACTATGCCGTGTATACGCTGGGATATTCCCCGGAGGAGTATTTTACAATGTTCCTCCGCAGCGGGATCGCCGCAAAGTTTGAGAACGGAGATCCGCGTTATGTGGCGGGGATGTCCGGAGCAGAACTGGCCCTTAAAGTGGTGGAGGCCTGCACCGGAGAATATGAACAGAAGGAGCGGATCTACCTTTCCGGCAAGAGTCCGGAGTACTGGGCGGGCTGGGCTCTTGCATATTATCAGTGGTACAGTGGCTGCTCCTTTGCAAGGCTGCAGGAGGAGGTGCCGATCTCCGCGATCCTGCGGATGTATGACAAATACCATGAGATGGACATTTCGCATTTTGCGGAACGAATGAACGAATTGCGGCAGGAAAAACGCATGTATACGTACCTGAGAATGTACCGGGAGCGGTGTGGCTTTAGCCAGAGCGAACTGGCAGAGTTGACGGGGATCCCGGTGCGGACGATCCAGCAGTATGAGCAGCGGCAAAAATCCATCAACCGCGCCAGAGCGGAGTATGTGATCGCGCTGGCAAATGCGCTGAATGTGGAGCCGGCGGAGCTGATGGAGGCAACGGGGTGACAAATCGGATTTTCTCTGTATGATGCATAAACCCATTCTGAACATTCGGTTTCCAAATGGGAAATTTTTCTAAAATCTCTCGCGTTTTGTGGAAGTGTCAGACAACTGTGGGTATAATTCAAGATACCATAAAATGATCCGGCAGTTCCGGTGCGGCTTTCCCAAAATACCTCAAGTGGTAAGGAGGCGGGTTGAGACAGAGGTACCGGATTTTTGTTCGGAAAATAAGGAGGGATGAAAAGAATGGGATTTTTTAGGAAAGGAAAGTGGTTGAGCGCACTGCTGAGTCTGGCCATGATCGCCGGCTGTATCGGTGCTGCGCCCATGAGAGCGCAGGCAATCGTGGCCAACGATGACTATCAGCGGTATCACCTGGGATTCGGATTTGCCAACGGATTCCCCGATGCTTCCGTCATCGGCGTTGCGGAAGTGGGCATCTCCATCGCCCCTGCGGAGGGAAGCGGCGGTGCCGGCGCAGATTTTAGAAGAATCCCCACTGCATCTCAGGGTGATGCGCAGTTTTACGATGTTGGCGCGCTGGATGCAGATCTTTCTCAATACACAACCGTTGGGATTGATGATACCAGTACGGTAAGATTTAACTTCATTTTCTTCTCTGATTCGAATTATCAGACGAAGATCACGGAGGGCGTTTCCCTTTTCATCAACGGACAGCAGGTACAGCTGACACCCGGTGAATATGACACGGCGTTTTACTACACCACCACCCTTCAGGATCTGATCGACTCCCTGAATGGAAACGGAACCTTCATCAACTGTGAGGTTTCTTACAACCCCGGTAACGGTGGCGGTGGCGGCGGCGACCAGCCCGGCCCCGGCCCTCAGCCCGGAAACTTTGACGGAACCGCATACCTGGTTTGGATGAACGGTGATGATGTTTGCTATCACTATTTCTCCGATCTGGAATATCAGCGCGGTCAGGACGGCTCCGTTCCCGTGAACTATTTCGCGGAAGAGGACGTGACTGACCAGAGCGGCAATGACGCTGATTTTACCATCGGCGGATATGACACCTACAACTGGGTACTGGCAGCAGATCTGGACGGCGCTACTGCGGGTACGCCCGATCCTGCGAAGCTGAATGAGGCATTCATCTTCGGCGACGGTGAGATGGATATGGGCGTGCAGTTGGATCCTACCGGTGCGGTCAGCGGAAAGAATACCTTCTGCACCAACGCTGACAGAAACTTCCGTGCAACCATCTACAATGACGCTGCATGGGGCATCGCTTTCAGCGAGAGCGAGGACGGCTACGGTTATATCCCTTTGCGTTGGGATCCCACCTTCAATTCCCTGTCCAGAGATCTGAGCGGCACCACCCCCACGGACTGGGAGATGATCGATACCTACATCGCAGAGTCCGAGCTGCACTTTACCAAGACTCCTTATACCACCGCGACTCTGACCTCTGTTACCGCGCTGGATGTAAATCCCGGTGCAGTAACCGTGACGAATGATAACGGTGCCTTTACCGTAACCTTCAACTCCAACTATTTTGACCATGTGGTTCTGGCTGTAAGCACCTCCGACGGTCAGACCGGTTATGTACTGGTCCACAGATATTTCCTGGATGCTTACGTAGAGAACCAGGATCAGCAGGGCGGTCGTAAGGCCAACAGAGAGCTTCGTGCGACCCTGACCTATCCCGATGACTACGGCTACGAAGACTTCGAAATGGTGGCCGCTCTCACCTATGCGGACGGTTCTGTGGTGACCGCTACCCTGGAGCCTGCAGAGTACGATGCGGATGTCCCCGACGGACAGAACATCATATTGCTTGACGCATACACGGCATATGCCGGAGCACACCTCAGTTCTTCCCAGTACATTGTGGATGCGGAGGATGCTACTCTTGCGGATCTGAAGGCTGTGAACTTCACTGCTACCTTCACCGGTGCGGACAGTGAGGCATACGCAGGAACCTTCGGCGGTTCCGGTGCAGGTGTGGGCTATACCATCACCTATTACGATGATTATGACAGCTACCGTGTGGAGGAGGATCTGCCCGTTCCCGATTCCGCGCGCGCTTCGCAGGCTTCTCCTCAGGAGAAGGTGATCTCCACTGTCGAGGGAGACGGCGACATCACCGAGCTGACCCTGGTGGGTGCAGACGGCAACCTGAGAGTGACCGGTACCGCTAAGGCAGGCGTCCTGGCAGTAGCCATCGCAGTTACCGCCGGAGAGGATGAGCTGTTGGCATTCCGGACCACTGCTGTAAATGCAGACGGTACCTTCAGCGCCGAAGGCTTCCCTCTGAGCGCGGATGCATATGTTGTTAAGGCTGCAAATTATAACGGCGGCGAGACCCTGGGAGATGCAGTCCTGGTAGGCGGAAACCTGCTCTACGTGGAGCTGCTTTACGATGAGATCCTGGGCCGTGTTCCCGATGCGGAAGGCCTGGATGACTGGGTCGAAGGTCTGAATGATCATTCCCTGAGTGTTGCCAACATCCTGGCGGGCTTCTTCCTGAGTCCCGAGGTATTGGACAAGGGCATGACCGGAACCGAGCTGGTTACGATGATGTACCAGGTGATCCTGCTGAGAGATCCTGCCGAAGGAGAGGTTGCGGCATGGGTTGCAAAGCTGGATGCCGGCGAACTGACGATTCCACAGCTCCTGGCAAGTTTTGTCAACAGCCCCGAGGCACAGGCGAATTTTGAGGACCTGGGACTGGATGCAGGTGGCATGTACAGCGATGGCACCGTGATCTCCAGAGGCCTGAGAGCATTCGTGGAGCGTATGTACGAAGTGGTCCTGGGACGTGAGTCCGAGAAGGCCGGCTTCTACGGCTGGGCAGACAAGGTGATGCTGGAAGGCCTGAGCCCCAGAGACATCCCCGCAAATTTCTTCGGTTCTCCCGAGTACACGAACCTGAACAAGACCGATGCTGAATTCATTACCGACTGCTACCTTGCGATCCTGGGCAGAGCGCCCGCAGCGGACGAAGTGGCAGGCTGGATTGAGTACCTGGCAGACGAGGCCAACACCAGAGCGGACGTGGTATACGGATTTACCATTTCCCAGGAGTTCACCAATCTGCTGGCAACCTATGAGCTGCAGTAAGGTAACAAAATCAAAACTGCGGGTTTCCGCAAAAATTTGATTTTTCCTGAGACGGGGGACCCGAAAGGGCTCCCCGTTTCTTTTTCGGTTCCCATCTTTTTCATTTTCCCTGTGGAGAAAATCCTGCCGATATGATATAAAAGAAGAGGGTATGTCTCAAACGATTAAGAAATAGGGGATACATAAACTTCATGATGACCAGAAGAAACGGTATTATTGTCAGAAATGTGCTGAACATTGCAGGCGTGGTCTGCATTTGTTTGGCTGTTTTTTTATTCATCAGAACCTTCGTAAAACAGTCCGATGCCCAGATCGTCGCCGGGAATCCCATCGAGCCTGATACCCCCACCTATAAGGTCCTGTTCCTGGACTCCTATTCCCCCACCCACATTTCCTATCCCGCCCAGGAGAGCGGCATCAAAGCGGGCCTGTATGCCAACAACATCAGCTATGATGTGATCTACATGGATACCAAGAACTACGGCAGCCAGGAAGAGATCGACAAATTCTACGATTTTTTCAAGGACAGGCTGGAGAACAGCAACAAGCATTACGACGGTGTCATCACCGGAGACGATGCGGCCCTGACCTTTGTGATGCAACACCAGGAGGAACTCTTCCCGGATCTGCCCATCGTGTACTACGGCATCAACAACATCGCTCTGGCTGAGGAAGCGGTGAATAACCCCATGATGACGGGTTTTACCGAGGAAACCTACCTGGATGAGACCTTCCGCCTGGCCGGAAAGCTGATTCCCCAGGCCAACAAGATCGTCGGTATTTATGACAACACTGTCACCGGCAAAGGCGATGCCGTGACCTTCTTCAGCTATCAGGAGGAGTTCCCCGACTATCAGTTCATGGGGATCAACACCTCCAATTACACGAGAGAGGCCTTCGGGCAGCTCCTGGAGTCCCTGGGCAGTGACTGCATCCTCATGTATCTCACCGCATTCGAGGATCTGGACGGCAACCAGTACACCATCCCCGAGAGCTCCCGCTTTATCGTGGACCATGCACTGATCCCCGTATTCCGCAATTACATGGGCGGCGAGGGACTGGGCATTGCCGGCGGTACCCAGATGAACTTCCCCGGCCAGTGTAAGATGGCCGGTCAGGTCATGAGCGATGTGCTCTACGGACGGAAAAACATCTCCGAGATCCCCCTGAATTACGACACTCCCGGAATCGTTTCCTTCGATTATCAGGTGATGGATCACTTCGGCCTGGATACGAAACTGCTCCCTGCCAATGCGGAGATCCTGAACCTGCCCCAGGACTTCTGGGCTTCCTACCGCGGTGTCCTGATCCCCGTGATCATCCTGCTGGTGGGCGTCATGATGATCCTCCTGGCAGTGGTCATCAACTACATGATGCTGAAGCGCGTGAACCGCAAGCTCCATACCGTGGAGGACGAGCTGATCTATAAGGCGGAGCACGATCTGCTGCTGGGCATTTACAACAGCCGTGTGGCGGAAGAGATCCTGCGGGTACGTATCGCCGCAGAGCAGATCCATTCCGTGCTGCGCATCGGTCTCGACAATTTCAAAATGATCAACGACAACTACGGACACAGAGTCGGCGACGACTACCTGAAGTTCGTATCCCGCATTTTGGAGGAGTACTGTGAGCGGAATTCCTTCTTCTTCGCCCGCTACAGCGGCGATGAGTTCCTGATCATCGTTCCCGACAGATATCTGCATGCGGACAGTAAGGAGCTGGAGGACATTCACGAGCTCTTCAAGACACCCATGCTCATCGGTCTGGAGGAGATGCGCACCACCGTCAGTATCGGTGTGGTGAATGCGGATTACAACGTGGATGTGGCCACCCTGATGGTGGAAGCGGATCTGGCACTGCAGGATGCCAAGGAGCGGGGCAAGAATACGGATGCCTTCTTCGAGGACGAGCTGCAGGAGAAGGTACGCAACACCGGACAGATCCGTTCCAAGCTGGTGAATGCCATCGAGAGTGACGGATTTTTCATGGTCTATCAACCCAAGATCGACGTCAACACCATGGAACTGGTGGGATACGAGGCGCTGCTTCGTCTGAAGGACCAGTCCGTATCTCCCGGAGAGTTCATTCCCGTGGCGGAGCAAAGCGGACTCATCAGCCAGATCGGCCGCCTGACCACGGAGAAGACCATCCGCCAGTTGAAGGAGTGGAGAGACGCGGGCATCGAGCTGAAGCCTGTTTCCATCAACTACTCCTCCAACCAGATCAACGACACCACCTATCCTGATTTCCTGAAGGAAACTCTGGAAAAATACGGCATCGAATCGAAGTACATCGAGATCGAGATCACCGAGGGCCTCTACATGGACAACAGCATCCAGGCAGAGCGTCTCTTTGCACAGTTCCAGGAGATGGGCATCAAGCTCCTGATGGACGATTTCGGAACCGGGTACTCTTCCCTGAGCTACCTGACCTACATCCCCGTGGATGTGCTGAAACTGGATCGTTCCCTGGTGCTGGCTTACCTGGAGGAGGGCAAGGATGCCTTCATCCGCGACATCGTGGTGCTGGCCCACGACCTGAACAAGACCATGATCGTAGAGGGTGTGGAAAACGCATGGCAGTACACGAGGCTGAAGGATTTCGGCGCGGATGCCATCCAGGGTTTCTATTTCAGCAAGCCCCTGCCGCCTGAGGAAGCTGCAAACTTCCGCGTAGCGGAAAAGGAAAAGGGCGTGGCATTTGCCATGACAGATAATAAGAACTGAGTCGGATTGGAGATTTAAGGATCGTATGACAGAAGCAAAGATCAAAGAACTGGTAGCACAGATGACCCTGGAGGAGAAAGCGGAGCTGACCTCCGGAGACGGCCCCTGGAAAAATAAGGCATTCGAGCGCCTGGGCATCCCCTCCATGTGGATGAGCGACGGCCCTCACGGCCTGCGGAAGCAGGAAAATTATCAGGAGGTGAAGGACATCAACGACAGCCTCCCTGCCGTAAGCCTTCCCGCAGAGTGCGCCATGGCCGCTTCCTTTGACAGAGACCTCCTTTATCGCATCGGCGCTGAGCTGGGGAAAGAGGCACAGTGCAAGAAGGTTCACCTGATCCTGGGCCCCGGCGTCAACATGAAGCGCAGTCCCCTGTGCGGCCGGAATTTCGAGTACATGTCCGAGGATCCCTACGTGGCCGGCGAGCTGGGCGGTGCCTATATCAAGGGCATTCAGAGCGCAGGCGTGGGTGCCTGCGTAAAGCATTACCTGGCCAATTCCCAGGAGACCCGCCGTTTCACTTCCTCTTCCGATGTGGATGAGCGGACCCTGCGGGAGATCTACATGAAGGCCTTCGAGTCCATCGTGAAGGATGCGAAGCCCATGGCGGTCATGTCTTCTTACAACAAGATCAACGGCACCTATGCCACTGCAAATAAGTACTTTATGACCGACGTCCTCCGTGGCGAGTGGGGCTATGAAGGCTGCGTTATCAGCGACTGGGGCGCTACCCACGACAGAGCCGCTGCCGTTGCGGCGGGCACCGCTCTCACCATGCCCGGCGTGAACGAAACGGATCACGAGGTCTCCAATGCTGTGAAGGCCGGGATCCTGGATGAGAAGGACCTGGACACCGCTTGTGAACAGATCCTGAAGATGGTATTTGACGGCGTGGAAGCGCACCGGGATGATCTGACCGTGGACTACGACACCGAGCGTGCCGTGATGCGGGAGGCCGTAGAGCAGTCCGCAGTGCTTTTGAAAAATAAGGACCGGATCCTTCCTCTGCAGGAGGGCAGCAAGGTGGCCTTCATCGGCGGCTTTGCAAGGGATCCCAGATACCAGGGAGGCGGAAGCTCCCATGTAACGCCCATCAAGCTTACCAATGCATACGACGAGTGCGGAAAGCTGGCGCAGATCACCTATGCACAAGGATACCCCGAGGCTGCAAAGCCCAGACTTCTGGTTGGCGTGGACCTGGCGGGAGACAACGAGCAGAAGGAAGCGGAGCGCAGATCCCTGGAGCCGGATGAGAAGCTCATCGCAGAGGCTGTGGAGGTCGCAAAGGCTTCCGACGTAGCTGTCATTTTTGCCGGACTTCCGGAGCTGATGGAGTCCGAGGGCGAGGACCGCAAGGGTCTGGATCTGCCCCCCAGCCACAATGCCCTTATCGAAGCTGTGTCAGCAGCCCAGCCCAATACCGTAGTAGTCCTGAGCAACGGCAGCCCCGTAGCCATGCCCTGGATCCGCAACGTAAAGGCAGTGCTGGAGCTGTACCTGGGCGGCGAGACCGTGGGCGAAGCTACCGCAAATCTGCTTTTTGGTAAGGTGAATCCCAGCGGACGCCTTCCCGAGACCTTCCCCATGAAGATCGAGGATACCCCCTGCTTCCTGTCCTTCCCCGGAGAGGGCGACAGGGTTCCCTATCAGGAGGGTGTCTACATCGGATACCGCTACTACACCACCAAGAAAATGCCCGTACTCTTCCCCTTCGGCTACGGACTTTCCTATACCACCTTCGTTTACACGGATCTGAAGGCCGATACCCTGGATCTGAAGGAGGGCGGCAACATCAAGGTTACCGTCAATGTGAAGAACATCGGAAAGGAAGCCGGTCGGGAGGTGGTGCAGCTCTATGTGGCACCGAAGGGCGGAGAGATCAAACGTCCCGTCAGAGAGCTCCGGGCTTTCGACAAAGTGTATCTGGAGCCCGGACAGGAGGAGACAGTTTCCTTCACTTTAAGCCCCTCGGATTTTGCTTACTGGGATATCGACAAGCACGGTTTCCGGGTAGCGGAGGGCGAATACAGTATCCTGATCGGCAGAAATGCATTTGAAATGGTTCTGGGGGAGGACATTTCTTGCCAGAAGGAGATAAATCTGCTATGATGTGCCGAGTGGCCGGCACTCTTCGGAGGGGTGCAATCCGGAGCAAATAGCAGGGCACCAAGGAGAGGATTTATTATGAAGAAAAAGATTATGAGCATCGTTATGGCAGCAGCCATGGCTGTTACCATGCTGGCAGGATGCGGTTCTTCCGCAGACACCAGCGCACCTGCTGCAGACAGCACCACTACCGCTGCTGACAGCACCGCGACCGGTTCCGAGTACAGCATCGCCATGATCACCGATTACGGCGATATCACCGACCAGTCCTTCAACCAGACCACCTACGAGGCATGCAAGGCATTTGCTGAGGCCAACGGCATCCAGTTCAACTACTACAAGCCCACCGGTGACTCCACCGCTGAGCGTGTTGCTTCCGTTGAGCAGGCAATCGACGCAGGCTACAATGTCATCGTTATGCCCGGTTACGCTTTCGGCGGCACCCTTGTTGAGGTTTCCGCAACCTACAAGGATGTAAAGTTCATCGCTCTGGATGTTGCAGCAGGCGACATTCTGGAGGCAGGTGTTGCAGCAAAGGGCGAGAGCTATGACTACAACCCCGACAACTGGACTCTGACCGACTATTGCTACATGGACAATGTCTACTGTGCGGTTTACCAGGAGGAGCTCTCCGGTTACATGGCAGGCTACGCAGCAGTGAAGCTGGGCTACACTGAGCTGGGCTTCCTGGGCGGCATGGCAGTTCCCGCAGTTATCCGTTACGGCTTCGGCTTCGTGCAGGGCGCTAACGACGCAGCTGCAGAGCTTGGCAAGACCGTGAACCTCAACTATGCTTACGGCAACCAGTTCTACGGCGACGCTGACATCACCGCTGCTATGGATACCTGGTACGGTGCAGGCACCGAGGTTGTCTTCGCTTGCGGCGGCGGCATCTTCAACTCCGCAGCTGAGGCAGCAGCTAAGGTTGGCGGCAAGGTCATCGGCGTTGACGTTGACCAGAAGGGCACCATCGATTCCAAGTACGGCGAGGGTATGACCGTTACTTCCGCTATGAAGGGTCTGTATCCTACCACCTACGATACCCTGACCGACGTGATCCTGAACGGCAACTGGTCCAACTATGCAGGCAAGATCACCACTCTGGGCCTTGTTTCCGGTGACGATCCTACCGCAAACTATGTGCAGATCCCCATGGACAACACCCAGTGGTCCGATTCCTTCAGCCAGGATGACTACAAGGCAATGGTTGCCGCTATGCATTCCGGATCCATCAAGGTTTCCAACGATATTTCCGCAATGCCCGCTACCACCAACGTGGTTGTGAACGATCTGGGCAACCTGAAGTAATCGTTTCCGAAACTTCGAAAAATTGAGAAAAGACCTCATCGGTGCACCCGGTGAGGTCTTTTATTATGCCTTGAAAAGTAGTAAAATATAATGGACTATGAGCAGCTTAGGATCCTCGGATCCCATCGGAGAAAACTATGGAACAACCCTATGCAATCGAAATGGTGGATATCGTAAAGCGGTTCCCGGGGATCGTGGCCAACGACCACATCACCCTGCAGCTCCGCAAGGGCGAGATCCACGCGCTGCTGGGCGAGAACGGCGCCGGCAAATCCACGCTGATGAGCGTGCTTTTCGGACTCTATCAGCCCGAGGAGGGCGAGATCCGCAAGGACGGGAAAAAGGTCACTATCAAGGATCCCGGGGATGCCAACGCCCTGGGCATCGGCATGGTGCACCAGCATTTCAAGCTGGTGGAGTGCTTCTCCGTCCTGGACAACATCATTCTGGGAGTGGAGCCCTGCAAGGCCGGCTTCCTGAGGAAGGAGGAGGCCCGCGCCAAGGTCATGGCCCTCTCCGAAAAATACAATCTGCAGATCGATCCCGACGCCCTGATCGAGGACATCACCGTAGGTATGCAGCAGCGTACCGAGATCCTGAAGATGCTGTACCGGGACAATGAGATCCTGATCTTTGACGAGCCTACCGCGGTGCTGACGCCCCAGGAGATCTCGGAGCTCATGCACATCATGAAGAATCTGGCTGCAGAGGGCAAGAGCATCCTCTTTATCTCCCACAAGCTGGCGGAGATCATGGAGGTAGCTGACCGCTGTACCGTTCTGCGCAAGGGCAAATACATCGGTACCGTGGATACCGCGTCCACTACGGTGGAGGAGCTCTCCGCCATGATGGTGGGCCGGAACGTGAATTTCCACGTGGAAAAGCAGGAGAAGACGCCCGGAGAGGCCATTCTCTCCGTTGAAAATCTGACAGTCGCGTCAAAAGTTCACAAGAACGACGCGGTCAGGAACGTATCCTTCAGCGTCCGTGCGGGAGAGATCGTCTGCATCGCCGGCATCGACGGCAACGGACAGACAGAGCTGGTCTACGCCCTGACGGGTCTGGAAAATGCCCGCAGCGGACAGATCAAACTCAAAGGCCAGGACATCACCCATGCACCCATCCGGAAGCGCAACACCTCCGGTATGAGCCACATCCCCGAGGACCGGCACAAGCATGGGCTGGTTCTGGACTATTCCCTGGAGGACAATCTGGTGCTCCAGCGGTATTTTGAGCCGGAATTCACGGACCGCTTCGGATTCCTGCGCCGGAAGAATATCCGCAGCTATGCGGAGCGCCTCATCGGTCAGTACGATGTCCGCTCCGGTAAAGGAGCTACCACCATCGCCCGCAGCATGTCCGGCGGTAACCAGCAGAAGGCCATCATCGCCAGAGAGATCGATAAGGACCCCGACCTGCTGGTGGCGGTGCAGCCTACCAGAGGCCTGGATGTGGGCGCCATCGAGTACATCCACCGTCAGCTGGTGGCACAGCGAGATGCCGGAAAAGCGGTGCTTCTCGTGAGTCTGGAGCTGGATGAGGTCATGGATGTGCCGGATCGCATCCTGGTGATGTACGAGGGTGAGATCGTCGGTCAGTTCGACCCGAAGACCGTGACCCAGGAGGAACTGGGACTGTATATGTCGGGAGCAAAGAGGGAGAAGGTGGAGAACGCATGAAAAAATTATTGAAAAACAGCGGCGTCCAGTCCTTCCTGGCCTCCCTGATCTGTATTCTGCTGGGAATGTTTTTGGGCTACATCGTCCTGCTCTTTATCGAGCCCAGCGGCGCCGGTAAGGCGATCCTGGCGGTGGCCAAGAATTTCCTGGGCTACAGCAAGCCCGCGTCCCGGATCAAGTATCTGGGCAATACCATGGTAAAGACAGCACCCCTTCTGATGTGCTCTCTTTCCGTGCTTTTTTCCTACAAGGTAGGTCTCTTTAACATCGGTGCCGCAGGCCAGTATGTCATGGGTTCCTGTGCAAGCCTCTACGCCGCCCTGGTGTGGGGCTGGGGATGGCTTCCCTGTCTGCTGCTGGCAGCAGTCGTGGCCGGTGCGTACGGCGCCGTAACGGGCCTTCTGAAGGCGTATTGCAATGTGAACGAGGTCATTTCCGGTATCATGCTGAACTGGATCGGCCTGTATTTTACCAACATGCTGCTGGCGGGGGCCAAGGACGCATCCAGCTCCTACACCTATGCTCTGGCAGCCAGAGGACAGAAGGGCCTGCTCCCCGGTTTTTTCCAGGGACTCATGAACGGCAACAAGTACATGACCATCGCAATCCCTCTGTCCGTGATCATCGCCGTTCTGGTGGAGATCCTGCTGAACAAGACCCGCTTCGGCTATGAGCTGAAGGCTACGGGCTTTAACAAAAATGCCGCAAAATACAGCGGTATGGCGCAGAAGCGCAACATCATCCTCTCCCTGATGATCAGCGGCGTGCTGGCGGGACTGGGTGGCGCGTTCCTGTATCTGACGGATATGGAGCAGTGGCAGGTGACGGTGGCTTCCGTTCCCGCTATGGGCTTTAACGGCATCGCCGTGGCTTTCCTGGGTGGACTGAACCCCATCGGCTGCATCTTCTCCGCCTTCTTCATCCAGCACATCACCGACGGCGGCGCCTTCGTGGATCTGAGTGTTTACGCATCCCAGATCTCCGAGCTGATCTCCGCCATCATCATTTATCTGTGCAGCTTCGTGGCATTCCTGAAATACGCCATGAACCGGATGCTGGCAGACAAGGATGAGGGCAAGGGAGATGCCCCGGCCGGTCCGGCTGCTCCTGCGGGAGCTGAGGAGAAAGGAGGTGCGAAGGCATGACACTCCTGATCCAATACACACTCCTTTTTGCATGTATTCTGAGTCTGGTGGCTCTGGGCGGCTGCTTCTCCGAGCACTCCGGCGTCATCAACCTGGGACTGGAAGGTATCATGGTCATGGGCGCCATGGGCGGAGCCCTCACCATGCGGGCACTTCCCTCCGGCACCGCACCTTTTGTGATCGTCGTTCTGACCCTGCTGGCCAGCGCCGGTATGGGACTGCTCTACTCCCTGTTGCTGGGCGTGGCTGCCATCCACTTTAAGGCGGACCAGACCCTGGTGGGAACCGCAATGAACATGCTGGGTGCGGCTCTGGCCACCGTTATCGTGAAGAGTGTTAACACCTTAAGCAATCCCGATGACCATTCCTCCATCATCCAGTATGTGGAGGAGAAGAAAGCCTTCGTGCTGCACATCTTCGGCATGGAACTTTCCTGGCCCGTGATCCTCACCGTGGTGATTCTGATCTGTGCCACCGTACTTCTGTACCGCACCCGCTTCGGACTGCGGCTCATGGCCTGCGGCGAGCACCCTCAGGCAGCGGATTCCGTTGGCATCAACGTCTACCGTATGCGCTGGGCAGGCGTCCTGATCTCCGGTGCTCTGGGCGGTCTGGGCGGTATCACCTATATTACGACAGGCGTGTCGGAATGGAAGTTTGAGTACGGTGTTGCGGGCTTTGGCTTCCTGTCCCTGGCCGTGATGATCTTCGGTAAGTGGAAGCCTCAGAACATTGCCCTTGCGGCACTGCTCTTCGGATTTTTCCGTGCCCTTTCCAATGTGTACTTCGGCTTTGATTTCCTGTTGGGACTGAACATCCCCGGAGCCGTTTACAATATGTTACCCTACATCATCTCGCTCATTGTTTTGGCCTTTACTTCCGGGAGATCCAGAGCCCCCAAGGCAGAGGGTATCCCTTACGATAAGGGCGCGCGTTAGGAGACTGCATGGTACAATTCTTTCTGACACTTGCAATGATCTTCCCCTTCCTGTCCGTAATGTACATCCTGTACATGGGACGGGATGATCAGGATGCAACAACGGTGATCCTGGCGGTCTCTGTGGTCATCTGCAATATCGGATACTGGGCACTGGGTCTGAGCCCCGATCTGGAGGAGGCACTCTTCGCTGAGGGTGTGGTGTATTTCGGCGGGACTTTCCTTCCCATGATGATCCTCTTTTCCATTGCCAAGATCAGCAAGTACAGGTTGAAGAACTATACCCGTCCTCTGCTGTTTTTGCTCTGCTGTATCGGGACGGCCTTTGTCCTGACCCTCAACAAGGGGCCTTATCTGTTCCGTTCCGCTGAGCTGATCCGTGAAAACGGCTATTCCTACGTGGATTTTGTCCCGGGGATCGGGTACTACGTGATCATGTGCGTGGTGCTGGTCAATATCCTGTACAGCCTCTATATCATCATCCGGACCATTTTGGCCCGGCGGATGGATGTGCCCAGGAATGTGGTATGGAATCTCTTTTCCATGATGATCTTTACCTTTGGGTGCTACGGGCTCCAGCGGGTGCTTCACCTGCATGTTAATCTCATCCCCTTTGCCTACTGCGCCTGCCTGGCGAACCTGGTGATGCTCATGGGCAGGATGAAGATGTATGACATGACCCAGGTGGAGATGGAAGCCTACGAGAACATGGAGCGCTACGGCTACATCGCCTTCGATCATAATCTCCGCTACATGGGATCCAATGTATTTGCACGGAAGACTTTCCCTTATCTGGATCACTGCCGGATGGGAAATGTGATCAAAATGGACCCGAAGCTGGTGGAGCAGACGGATGCTTACGCCCTCTTTGAAGCCTTCCTTGAGCCGTTAAAGCAGTTCAGGGACGGCAAGCCCATGCCCGAGATGATGCGGGGCGGGCAGCTGGCGGATGTGGGACTGATGTCCGTGCGGTTTTTCTTCCGGGAGCTTACAAATCCCGCCATGAAGAACCGTTGCTACGGCTATCTCATTGAGCTCATCGACGACACTTCCCGCGTGGAGGCACTGCGGTACCAGGCACGGAACAACCGCCGCATGCAGGAGCAGATCGATCGGGCCGAGGCCTTCTCAAGAGATGCCATGATCGCAAATAAAGCCAAGAGTGACTTCCTGGCCAACATGTCCCACGAGATCCGCACCCCCATCAATGCCATCCTGGGTATGAACAATATGATCATGCGGGAGACGGGGGAGGCAAACATCCGGGAGTATGCCGAGGATCTGGAGGAATCCGCACAGATCCTGCTGGATACCATCAACGACATCCTGGATTTTTCCAAGGTGGAATCGGGCCGGCTGGAGCTGACCTGCGGAAATTACAGTGTCAGAGATCTGCTTCGGGAGAGCGTTTCCATGGTGGCTGTCAGAGCCAGGGACGCGGGACTGTTTTTCAATGTGCTGGTGGATGAGCAGGTTCCCACCGGCCTTTATGGAGACATGGTCCGCATCCGTCAGGTGCTCATCAATCTCCTGACCAATGCGGTAAAATACACCAGAGAAGGCACCGTTACCTTCCGTATGCATGCGGAAGCCGGGGAGCCGGGTCGATGCACCCTGGTCTGCTCCGTGGAGGACACCGGCATCGGGATCAAAGAAGAGAACATTGACCGGATCTTTGACCTCTTTAAGCGGGTGGATCCCGAACACACCAAAATGGTGGAAGGCACCGGTCTGGGACTGCCCATCACGAAGCAGATCGTGGATCTGATGGAGGGTACCATCGAAGTGCAGAGCACCTACGGCAAAGGTTCCGTATTTACCGTCAGGATCCCGCAGCAGATCGTGGATGACACACCTCTGGGCAGATTTGAACTCAGCGATCGCCAGGGCAGAGAGCACACCGAAGTGCATTCCACCCTTACCGGCAAAACCGGCCGGATCCTGGCGGTGGATGATGTGGAGATGAACCTGAAGGTCTTCCGCATGATGCTGAAGAATTCCGGCCTGGAGGTGGATACCGCCATGACCGGTGAGGAATCCCTGCACAAAATGTGTCAGGAAAAATACGATCTGATCTTCCTGGATCATATGATGCCGGGCATGGACGGCGTGCAGGTGCTTCACAAGATGCATGAGATCCCGGAGTGCAAAAATAATGACACGCCCGTCATTATGCTCACTGCCAATGCCATCCGCGGTGCCAGCGAGCGGTACCTGGAGGAAGGGTTTACCGATTATCTGGCGAAGCCCTTCAAGCCTGCGGAACTGGAGGCCATGATCGAAAAATACATAAAATAATGACTGGGTCATCATAGAAATCTGAAAGGAAGTAGTAAGGAAATGAGCATTACCATCGGAAAGCTGTTACTGGAGATCCTGCTTCTCGTAGTAGGCTTTGTGCTCCTGGTCAAGGGAGCGGACTTTTTCGTGGACGGTGCCGCAAGCATCGCCAAGCGCTTCGGCATCCCGGAGCTGGTCATCGGTCTCACCATCGTGGCCATGGGTACCAGCGCTCCTGAGGCTGCAGTCAGCATCGCCGGCGCAGCAAAGGGCAACGCGGACATCTCCATCGGAAATGTCATCGGCAGCAATATCATGAACGTCTGCGTGATTCTGGGCGTGGCGGCCACCATCATCACCATCGCAGTGGCAAAATCCACCGTGCGGATCGAGATGCCTTTCCTCATCGGTATCATGACCCTGTTCCTCTTCCTGGGCTGGGACGGCACCATCAGCAGATTCGACGGTGTGATCCTCTGGGCGCTTTTCCTGGTGTACCTGGTCTATCTGTTCATTATGGCGAAGAAAAATCCCGCGGACAGCGGGGATGAAGTGAAGGACCTGCCGGTCTGGAAGTCTCTGCTCTTTACCGTGGGCGGTATCGCAGCCATCGTCATCGGCTCCGATGTGGCCGTGGACGCTGCCAGCACCATCGCAGCAGCTTTCGGCATGAGCGAGCGCTTTATCGGTCTGACCATCGTAGCCCTGGGCACATCCCTGCCGGAGCTTTTCACTTCCGTTACCGCAGCCAGAAAGGGCAATGCGGACATCGCCATCGGCAACATCGTGGGCAGCAACATTTTCAATGTGCTCTTCGTTGTGGGCACCGCATCCCTCATCATTCCCATACATTTTGCCACGGGATTCCGTGTGGATGCCGTCATCGCCATTGGCGCGGGGGTTCTGCTGTGGCTCTGCACCCTGCCGAAGAAGCGGCTTTCCAGACCCGGCGGCATTGTGATGCTCCTGGGATATGTGGGATATTTTACTTATCTGCTCCTGAAATAAGGACGCGGCAAAAAGTCATTACAGACGGAGCAATCTCGTAAAGAACTCCCATTTATGGTAAGATGGAGTTTACGAGTAAGTTCCGGGGGAGGTTATTGTGGAAGAAAAGATCACTGAACAGAAAAAAAGAATGCTTTCCGGCATCCAGCCCAGCGGCGACCTGCATCTGGGCAATTATCTGGGCGCCATCAAGAACTGGGCGGACCGTGCGGAAGAGTATGAATGCTACTATTTCATGGCGGACATGCACACCATCACCGTGCGCCAGGATCCGGCAGAGCTGCGCCGCCGTTCCATCCAGCAGCTGGCACAGTACATTGCCTGCGGACTGGATCCGGAGAAAAATACCCTGTTTTTGCAGTCCCATGTGCCTGCACACACCCAGCTTTCCTGGGTGCTGAACTGCTATACCATGTACGGTGAGCTGTCCCGCATGACCCAGTTCAAGGACAAGTCCGCAAAGCACAAGGACAATATCAACGCTGGTCTCTTCACCTACCCTGTCCTGATGGCCGCAGATATCCTTCTGTACCAGCCGGATTACGTGCCCGTGGGTGAGGACCAGAAGCAGCACGTAGAGCTCACCAGAGACATTGCACAGCGTTTTAACAGCATCTACGGTGACGTGTTTAAGATCCCCGAGCCCATGATCTCCAAGGTTGGGGCCCGGATCTACGGACTCACCACTCCCGAAGACAAAATGTCCAAGTCCCAGCCCGACGGCTGTGTCTTCATCATGGACGAGCCCGATGTGGTGGCAAAGAAGTTCAAGCGCGCCGTGACCGACTCCGATACCGAGCACTGCGTACACTTCGATCCCAAGACAAAGCCCGGCGTTGCCAATCTCATGAGCATCTATTCCGTAGTCACCGGAAAGAGCTACGACGAGATCGAGGCAGAGTTTGAGGGCAAGGGCTACGGCGTCTTCAAGCCTGCGGTGGCGGAAGCCGTTATCGACACTTTGAATCCCATCCGGGAAGAGGCAAAGCGTCTCATCGCCGACAAGGCTTACCTGGAGGAGGTTTACACCCAGGGCGCACAGAGAGCTTCCTATATAGCGAACAAAACCCTTCGCAAGGTTTACAAGAAGGTGGGGTTCTATCAGATCTGAGATGTAACAGAGACGGAAAACGGTGCTTTTGAAAGGCCCTGAAAGTAAAAAAGGGCAAAGATAAAGCACCGTCCCCAGAAGTCTGTGCTTCCAAAAACAGTGCTCAGATGCACCGCCAGGGGCTCGAACCCTGGACACCCTGATTAAGAGTCAGGTGCTCTACCAACTGAGCTAGCGGTGCGTTTGTTAAGACAACAACGGAATAATAGCACAAGGTTTTAAAGATTGCAAGAACTTTTTTAAAATTTTTTCAGGAGATCTTTCATGAGCCCCATTTTTGATACCCATGCCCACTATGATGACCCTGCTTTTGACGAGGACAGGGAGGATGTCATCGAATCCCTGAAAAGTGCCGGAATTGCAGGGGTTGTGGACATCGGAGCGGGGATCGAAACCTCCAAAAAAGCCCAGGCCCTGGCCCGGGAAAATGATTTTTTCTATTGCGCTTTAGGATCTCATCCTACGGAGGTCCGGGATCTGACGGAAGAAAATCTCGCCTGGCTGGAGGAGCAGGTCCGGCAGGACCCCAAATGTGTGGCCGTGGGAGAGATCGGACTGGACTACCATTGGGAGGACACCACAAAAGAGGAGCAGCGCGCAGCCTTTGAACTTCAGCTGGATCTGGCGAGACGCTGTGAAAAGCCCGTGGTGATCCACTCCCGGGATGCTGCGGCGGACACATTGGCCGTCCTGAAAGAGCAGCATGCCGAGGAGATCGGCGGTGTCATCCACTGCTATTCCTATTCCAGAGAAATGGCAGCGGAATTTTTAAAACTGGATTTTTACTTTGGCATCGGCGGCGTGCTCACCTTTGCCAATTCCGTGAAACTCAAAGAAACAGCGGAGTTCCTGCCCCTGGAGCGGATGGTGCTGGAGACGGACTGCCCCTATCTGGCCCCCACCCCCCACAGAGGAAAGCGGAACACTTCCGCCTACCTGCCACTGGTGGTGGCTGAACTCGCCCGGATCAAGCAGACTTCGGAAGAGGAAGTGCGGCGCATTACCTGGGAAAACGCACACAGACTTTACCGTCTGCCGTTTTTGGTGTAACATTGTCAGGTTCGGTGTTTTGAACCGGCAGCGGATCATTTCCGCACGGAGGTACCAATATGAGGATAGAAAGAATAGACAATCAGACAATCAAATGCTTTCTTTCCGTCGAAGAATTACAGGAATACCATGTGGACTACAAGGATTTCATCTATCGTTCGGAAAAAGCGCAGAAGCTCATGCGTGAGATTATAGAAGAGGCCAGAGAAAAGGTGGGTTACAAGCCGCCTCAGATGGCCTTTGAACTCCAGATCACCATGATGGAGCAGGGCATGATCCTGACCTTCTCTGAGAAGGATCCCTTCGATCTGAGCGATCCCACCAAGAGTCAGAACGTCAAGGATCTGCTGAACCGGTTAAAATCCTATCTCTCCCAGATGTCCGGAGAGCAGGGCGGCAGCGTGGGCGAATATGATCCCACGAAAGACCTGATGGGCAGTTCCGAAGAATCCGGTCCCTTCCTGCCCCTGGCGGAGACGGCACCCAGGATCCCCGTGGGCGGCCCCAGGCCCGAGGAACTCCTGGAAGTGGTCCTGGTCTTCAACAGCATGGCAAACGTCATGGCTTATCTGGAGGCACTGCCCGGAAGACTCCGCTTTACTTCCGAGCTTTATAAGATGGAAGATCTGTATTACCTGCACATAGCCAAGGGATCCGCGTCCCTGGAGCGCTTCCGCAAGGCCTGCATCGTGGGCACCGAGTATGCGGGATTCTGCGCTGCGGGAGAGGGCTGCGACCAGCTCCTGAAGGAGCACGGAGAACTCCTGATCGCCGAGCGGGCAATGCAGAAGCTGTCCTGAAGAAAACTGTTCCCGGATCCTGCGGGGTCCGGAGCAGGTTCGAAATAAAAGTATCTTTGAAGGGAAGTTAATCGAATGATCTCATGTCCCAATTGCGGCGCCAATCTGAAATTTGACCCCGCCACACAGAAAATGCGCTGTGAGTTTTGTGACTCCGAGTTCTCACCCGACGAGGTGCAGGAAGAGCACGACGCCAAAGCGCAGGAGGCTACGCCTCTGGAGAATACCCCTAAGGACTCCAAAGAGGATACCTACAGCGCCTTTGTCTTTACCTGCCCCCAGTGCGGCGGCGAACTCATCAGCTATGATGACACGGCTGCAACCTTCTGCTCCTTCTGCGGAGCATCCACCATCCTGGAATCCAGACTCAGTGACCAGATGAAGCCCAAGATGGTGATCCCCTTCGCCCTCAGCAAAGAGGCCTGCGAAGCTGCTTACAAAAAGAAGATCAAGAGCGCTCTTTTTGCCCCCACGGATTTTCAGGCCGACAGCAACGTGGAGAATTTCCGCGGCATCTACATGCCCTACTGGGTCTACGGTCTCCATGCGGATCACAATTTCGAGATGACCGGCAAGACCGAGCAGCGCCGCGGGGATTACATTTATACGAAGCATTACAAACTCAGAGGAAATCTGCGGGCACACTATGACGGCATTTCTCACGATGCATCCTCTTCCTTTTCCGATGCTCTGAGCTCTGCCATCGCACCTTTCGATATTAAGGATGCGGTTCCTTTTCAGAGTAATTATCTCAGCGGCTTCTATGCCGATACGGCGGATGTGGACCATGAAGTCTACCTGAAGGAGTCCCGGGAGGCCATGGAAGCGGACCTCACCCGTTCCCTGCGCACCACCCCCGGCTTCCGGAAGTACACCATTTCCGATAAGGATGTCAAAAATGCGGCGGCAGCAGACTCCGTCTCCTCCGAGCGGGCCATGTTCCCTGTGTGGTTCCTGTCCACCAGAGTGGGAGACCGCATCAGCTATGCCGTGGTCAACGGCCAGACCGGTAAGGTGGCTGCGGACATTCCCGTGTCCTACATGAAATATCTTATCGGGAGCCTGGTCATTGCCATCCCGGTGTTCCTGGCGCTGACCTTTAACACCTTTTTCCGCCCCAATACCATCACCACCATTTCCATGGCAGTGGCGCTGGTGAGCCTCATCATTTCCAACAGCCAGCTGAACCGGATCGCCGCCCGGGAAAATATGCTGGATGATAAGGGATACACCTCGACCCTGACTCCTGCTGAGCTGAAGGCCCGGAAGGAGGAGAGCGGCGTCAAGGTGAAGGAAAAGAAATCCGCGGGAGAGGCCGTGAAATCCGGTGTTACTTCTTCCGCCACCGTTCTTACCATTGTAGGTGCCATTTTCCTTCTGGTCTTCCCTATCATCGGTATCGCCCTTCTGGTGGCAGCCGGTATGGTTCGGAAGGAGGAAGGCAAGGATACCACCCTGGTAAAGACCAAATCCTCCAAGTTGAAGGTCAAGGCCTCCGGTTCCGATAAGATGAAGGTCCTCTGGAAGCCGATCTGCGGTATACTTATCGCACTGGGAATTCTGATCATGAACCCTGTCAGCGACATGTATTTTTGGGGCGGAGCCCTGGCTTCCATGTTCTTTGTGGGCTGGTCCTTCTGGGATGTGGTGCAGGAGCACAATATGCTCAGTACCAGAAAACTTCCTCAGTTTAACAGAAGAGGAGGTGATGAGAGTGAGCATTAAGATGATGATGAAACTTCGCAGATCCGTTGCCCGCATTTCCCTGGCCCTTCTGGGGACTCTGATCCTCAGCACCCTGGCTTCCGCGCTTCCCGCCCGTGCCACTGCGCTGTACTCCAATCCGGATACGGGCTATAGAGTCCAGATCGCCGATGACGCGGATCTTCTTTCCGAGTCGGAAGAGACCCTGCTCCGGCAGACGATGCAGCCCATCACCGCATACGGAAACGCGGCCTTTGAGAGCATCGATACGAACTACACCTCCGCGGAGCTCTATGCCCAGTCTTCCTATGAGAAGACCTTCGGCAATGCCAGCGGTATCCTGTTCCTCATCGACATGGACAACCGGTACATCTACATGTACTCGGATGGTCTGATCTATCAGACCGTGACCAAGGATGAGATGGATACCATCACGGACAACGTCTATTCCTACGCTTCCGATAAGGATTACTACAAGACGGCGTCCAAGGCTTTCGAACAGGTCTATGCACTGCTGGAAGGGCGTGACATTCCCCGCCCGATGAAGTATATTGGTAATGCTGTGTTCTCTATTATGATCGGCATGCTGATCGCCTTCATCATCGTATCCATCAATTCCAGTCTGAAGAGCGCCAGCGTCAGGGAGATGCTTGCATCCGCGGCCAGATCCGTGGAGATCACCGATCCTTCGGAAGTCTTTGACAAGGAGACCAAGCGCTACAGCCCCGTGGAGAGCAGTTCTTCCGGCGGAAGCAGCAGTAGCTACAGATCCTCCGGAAGCAGCCACAGCAGTCACAGCAGCGGAGGCAGCCACCACAGCAGCGGCGGAAGTCACCACAGCGGAGGAGGCGGAGGGCATAGGTTTTGAAGCACCAGGGGACCAAAGCCAAAATCCGAAGCAAGCTTGCTTGCATGAGGATTTTGAATTTGGGACCCGCCAGAACATGAGGAAGTAGCGCTTCATGCAATGAAGCAGCGGATTCCGAATGTTCTGAGAAGCGCGAGAGTTTCGAAGAAACGGAGCGATTCGTTTGCTTCAATTAATTCTCACAGGAAAGCTGCGCTGAGAAGCGCGAGAGTTTCGAAGAAACGAAGCGATTCGCTTGCTTAAAATATCTTAGTATCATTCAAGTTCAAAGAGGAGAGTACCGATATGGCAGACAAAAAAATGGTCGAAGAAATCACATCCATGGACGAGGATTTCGCCCAATGGTACACCGACATCGTCCGTAAGGCCGAGCTGGTGGACTACACCAGTGTCAAGGGATGTATGGTGATCAAGCCCGCGGGCTATGCGATCTGGGAACTGATCCAGAAGCAGCTGGATGCCCGGTTCAAGGAGACAGGGGTGGAGAATGTTTACCTGCCCATGTTCATCCCCGAGTCCCTGCTGGAGAAGGAGAAGGATCATGTGGAAGGCTTTGCACCCGAGGTGGCCTGGGTCACCCACGGCGGTCTGGAGCCTCTGCAGGAGCGCCTGTGCGTGCGTCCTACTTCCGAGACCCTCTTCTGCGATTTTTACAAAAATGATATCCACTCCTACCGTGACCTGCCCAAGGTATACAACCAGTGGTGCTCCGTGGTCCGTTGGGAGAAGGAGACTCGTCCTTTCCTCCGTTCCAGAGAGTTCCTGTGGCAGGAAGGCCACACGGCTCACGCTACCATGGAGGACGCTGAGGCACGCACCATTCAGATGCTGAACGTGTACGCGCAGTTCTGCGAGGAGGTTCTGGCCATCCCCGTGGTAAAGGGTCAGAAGACCGAGAAGGAGAAATTCGCCGGTGCTGAGGCCACCTACACCATCGAGGCTCTCATGCACGACGGTAAGGCACTGCAGTCCGGTACCAGCCACAATTTCGGCGACGGCTTTGCAAAGGCCTTCGGCATTCAGTATGCCGACAAGGACAACACCTTAAAGTATGTATTCCAGACCTCCTGGGGTATGACCACCCGTCTCATCGGTGCCATCATCATGGTTCACGGTGACAACGAGGGTCTGGTCCTGCCGCCCCGCGTGGCACCCGTTCAGGTCTGCATCATCCCCATTCAGCAGAAGAAGGAGGGCGTCCTGGACAAGGCCTATGAGCTCAGAGACCGCCTGAAAGTCTCCTGCCGCGTAAAGGTGGATGACACCGACAAGAGTCCCGGATGGAAATTCTCCGAGGCGGAGATGAGAGGCTATCCTCTGCGCATCGAGATCGGCCCCAAGGATCTGGAAGCGGGCCGCTGCGTCATCGTCCGCAGAGATACCAGAGAGAAGATCGAGTGTGATCTGGCGGATGTGGAGAAGCGCACCGGAGAGCTCCTGGAGCTTATGCAGAAGGAGATGCTGGAGCGCGCCAGAAAGCACCGCGATGCCCACACCTATGTAGCGCATGATTTCGCAGAGTTTGAGAAGCTCTTTACCGAGAAGTCCGGCTTCGTGAAGGCGATGTGGTGCGGCGACAGAGCCTGCGAGGATCAGATCAAGGAGAAGCTCTCCGTCACCAGCCGTTGCATTCCTTTCGAGCAGGAGCACATCGCAGACACCTGTGTCTGCTGCGGCAAGCCCGCCAATAAAATGCTTTACTGGGGAAGGGCATACTAATATGATACTAGGGGCACAGGACGAAATGCGAGTCATGCTTGCATGAACGAGAATTTCGGCCGGGTGACCCGAACAAACATGAGCAAGTAGCGATTTCCTGCGAAGCAGGGAATCAGCGGATTGCGAATGGTTGTAGGATTGCGGAGCAATCCGTGTAGAAAATAAAAACTCAGGAGAAAACCAATGAAGATCATTTTACTGCAGGATGAAAAGAAGCTTGGAAAGAAAGGCGATCTGATCGATGTCAGCGACGGATACGCAAGAAACTACGTCCTTCCCAAGAAGATCGGCGTGGAAGCGAACGCCAAGAACATGAACGAACTGAAGCTTCAGAAGGCCAATGCGGACAAGGTTGCACAGGAGCAGCTGGACGAGGCGAAGGCTCTGGCGGAGAAGATCGAACAGCTCACCGTAGTGACCCGGATCAAGGCGGGTGCCGGCGGAAAGTCCTTCGGTTCCGTGTCTTCTAAGGAAATCGGCGCTGCGCTGAAGGATCAGCACGGCATCGAAGTGGACAAGAAGAAGATCGTGATGCAGGATGCGCTGAAGAACATCGGATCCTACGAGGTCAGCATCAAGCTGCACCCTCAGGTCACCGCAAAGCTGTCCGTCAAGGTGGAAGAAGAGTAAGAAGTAACTTAAGCTAAGCCTGTCACCTCTGTGGCAGGCTTACCATATCCTTAGATAAATTCAGAGAAGATAGGAATTGAGAATATGCCTGGAATGGGGATGGAAGACAACGCGATCCGGAGAGTACTGCCGCATAACGA
>JAEEGH010001029.1_pt1 | contig 84062 bp, 74 predicted proteins | sample 9134181 | NCBI WGS metagenome assembly JAEEGH01 (sample SAMN16246544, study PRJNA631951) | gut metagenome | biome: gut microbiome; feature: rumen; material: DP-attached | host: Bos | place: Iran: Karaj | collected 2018-10 | reverse complement strand
ACGAGGATCCCATCGATATCCTCGAGGTTGACAACACCGCCGTACGCAAGCAGCAGGAAGAGAGCCTCAAGCAGGTACGCTCTACCCGCGACGAGGCCGCTTGTCAGGCTGCCCTCAAGGCTATCACCGAGTGTGTCCGTGATTTCAAGGAAGGTCGCAAGAGCGAGAACAACCTGCTCGACCTGGCTGTCAAGGCTGCTCAGCTGCGTTGTACTCTGGGTGAGATTTCAGATGCCTGCGAAGAGATCGTAGGCCGTTATAAAGCAGTAATCAGAACAATTTCAGGCGTGTATAGTTCAGAATCTAAGAACGATAAGGAATTCGAGGAGGCCAAGCGCCTTACCGACGAGTTTGCCGAGAAGGAAGGTCGCCGTCCACGTATCTTCGTTGCCAAGATGGGTCAGGATGGTCACGACCGTGGTGCTAAGGTAGTGGCAACAGGTTATGCCGACTGTGGCTTCGACGTGGATATGGGACCGCTGTTCCAGACTCCGGAAGAGGCTGCCCGTCAGGCCGTAGAGAACGATGTGCATATTGTGGGTGCATCCTCTCTTGCGGCAGGTCACAAGACACTCATCCCACAGTTGATCGAAGAACTGAAAAAGCTTGGACGTGAGGATATTATGGTCACTGCTGGAGGTGTTATACCTGCTCAGGACTATGACTTCCTCTACAAGGCTGGTGTCGCTTGCATCTTCGGTCCTGGTACACCAATTCCCTATTCTGCCATCGAAATGATGAAGATTCTGCTGGGCAAAGAGTAATAGTCAACGATTATCCGTAGTTCGCTACGGATAATCATTTTTCTAAATATAATAGTTCATATGAATAAAGGGTACTATATTTATCAACTTCATTCCAAGGTGGATGCGATGTCCAAGTTCATCGACCTGGAAAAGCTGATAAAGGGTGAGAAGAATTCTTTGGCCCAGATACGCAATTATTTCAGGGTCAGTCATTGGGCCTACAAACTCTTCCACTCGCAAGACGGTTTCATGCACTTCAGAATCTCCAAGAGTGGAGTCTTTACCGATGAAGACATCTATCATCAGCCCGATGCCATTGCCGACTATATCAAAGCTGGCGACACGGTGCTGGAGTTAGGGTGCGGACAAGGAGCCAATCTGTTGTATCTCGCCCATGGTTTCCCTGAGTCACGTTTCGTGGGCGTCGACCTGATTCCTCTCAAGAAGGACCAGATGCCGCAGAATGTGACGATTTATGAACAGGACTATAGTAGTATCCCGCAACTCGCAGATAATTCCGTTGATGTGTGTTATGCCGTTGAGACCATTGTCCACAACACCGACAAGGAGAAGATTTACCGAGAGGTCAATCGTGTCCTGAAACCTGGTGGTGTGATGATTATCTACGATTATGCCCTTGCTGACAGTTATAATACCTACGATCCGAAAATCCAGATGGCTGTCACCCTGACGGCTAAGGGAGGATCGGCAGCCTTATTCGAGTCGTTGGACGAACTAAACACCCATTACACCAACTGTGGATTTGAGATTGAGAAGATTACGGATTACACGCAGGAAACCCTGCCAGACCTGAAACACTTGCAGCGTAGTGCAAACTGGACGATGAGCCGTCCTTGGCTGTGGAAACTTCAATACGCTTTGATGCCACAGCAGTTTGTCACTAACCACATCCTTGGCTGGTTGGGTTATGATGCTGGAAAGGCCGGCATCGGCTATTATATAGAGTGGATACTTAGAAAGCCGAAATGAAGAAAACTGATGTATTGATAGTTGGAGCCGGACCTGCTGGCTCTGTTTGTGGCTATTTGTTGAAGAAGGCAGGTATGGACTGCATCGTTATTGATCATGCTACTTTTCCCCGCGACAAGATATGTGGTGGTGGTCTTACGTCGAAATGCTTTCATCTTCTGGAACGTTTAATGCCAGACTTTACGTATGACTTTAATCCCGTAAGTCATATACGAATCGACGTCGACGGGAAGGCTCATTGTGAGTTTGACATAAAAGAGCCGATCCGGATAGTACAACGGAAGGTGTTTGACCATCAATTATTACAGCATTTTATTCAGGCGGGTGGCAACTTCTGTAAGGGTGCCTTGATGAGCTTTGAGCAGCAAGACAACATGGTGATTGCCACACTGAAGTCGGGCGAGCAGATTGCCTGTAAGTGGCTTGTGGGTGCAGATGGTAGTAATAGCCGTGTGCGCCGTTGCCTCAATCCTGATGATTCCGGGATTAAGATTCTGCCATTGGAGCAGTATGTAGACAAGAAGCCTGGTAACGCCATCGAAGTAGCTATATCGTCATCGTATGATGTCGGTGGCTATTTCTATCGTTTCCCCAATGATGCCAACGATGTGGTTGGTTTTGGTGATTACAGCACTACGTTCGAGAAGTTCCGGAATATTCTCCGTGAACGGAGTATCCCTGAGGAGCGTTTCCGTGGAGCATATATCTATCTTTCAAACGATTATCCTCTGAAGGATAATGTGATTCTGATTGGTGATGCTGGAGGGTTTGCTAACCGTACCACCTGTGAGGGGCTCTATGATGCCTTCCTCACGGCACGTAATGCCTCAACGGCAATCATCGAGAATCGGTCGTTCAGAGAGGTAAACGCCCATGTCTTCCAAAAGATGAAAAAGCAAATGCGAGTGAATAGGATACTATTCTCAAAGCCCGCAATTCTGATATTGCGGTGGATGTGTAGATATCCGGCGTTAATAAGATGGTTGCTCGACACAAAGATGCAGCGTGAGTCGTGGATAAAATAGAAAGATGAAACATGACATGAAATGATCTTTCGATCGTACACTCAGACCTAAACAAAACAACCCCGCCTGAAACTTAGACGGGGTTGTTTTATGAGGGGCGTATCATTAGAGCGTGTCGCGCTCGTCAATCTTATAGGCCTTGTTGTCCTCCTTCATGTAGATCTGCAGGTCGCTGAAGTAGCCGGTCTCCTGAATCTTCTGGAGGCTTATCTGGGCGTCCTCCTCCAGCAGATACTCCTTGGCACTGGCCAGGTGGTTGGTAAACTCGAGCTTCTTCTTCTCAGTGTCCAGTACTGAAATCCACTCATCCTTCAAACGGTCTCCAATAACAAATTTCTTACTCATAGCTGTTACTTTTTTAATGTTTTGTATCTATTTTTTTTCCTTTTTGTTTCCTTTTGATGGTGCAAAGTTACGAACTTATCCCATACATTGTATCGCTATGACTTGAAAATCTCATGAAAACGTTTGAGTAAAAAGAAAGAGGATAGGTCGTCGCCTATCCCCTTCCTTATGTATTATTGCTTGAGCAGTTTCAATGGCTGCTGGGGCGCGAGGGCGTTGGTGGTCTTCTCGGTGTATTCCTTCAGGGCGAGAGGGAGTGAGGCCTTTATATCGCGACTGCTGGCACCAATGCGGAAGGTGTATGTGCCGGCTTCGGTGAGCCATTGGGAACCAGCTTCATCGAAACTGGCGAGATCACGAACAGGGATGGTCATCGTGAGCGTCTGACTCTCACCAGGCTGCAGTTCCCGCGTCTTGGCGAAGGCCTTCAGTTCCTGTGCTGGTTTCTCCAGACGACCCTTGGGAGCCTGAACATAGACCTGAGCGATTTCCTTACCAGCCACAGCACCTGTGTTCTTAACGGTGATGCTGACCTCGACGGCATCCTTACCCTTGGCCTTGACCATGGGCTTGGAGAATTCGAAGGTGGTGTAGCTGAGTCCGAAGCCGAAGGGGTAGGCCACCTCGCGGTTGAAGGTGTCGAAATAACGGTAGCCCACGTAGATGTCTTCCTCGTGGTTGGTGTAAGCGTGGCCAGGGATAGGCATCCTGTTGCCTACCATCATCTCAAAGGTATAGGGATCGATGTTGCCAGGGAAGTTCTTCGTGGAAGCATGGTCGGTGGCTGCGATGGGCCAGGTCATCGTGAGTTTGCCTGAGGGATTGACTTTACCTGTAAGCAGGTCGGCGATGGAGTTTCCACCCTCCATGCCAGGCTGCCAAGCACAGAGGATGGCATCAGGATAGCCGCTCCAGGAAGCTGTCTCGATGACACTTCCGGAGTTGATGATGACGATGACGGGCTTGCCTGCTGCGTGGAAGGCATTGCAGACGTCAACAATCAGGGCACGCTCCTCAGGGATGAGGTTGAATTCGGTCTCGATGTCACGGTCGATACCCTCACCAGCCTGACGGCCGATGGTGATGATAGCTGCATCGGCGCCTTGCACCTCCTTGCTGATGGCGATGGGCGAGAGACTGATTTCAGGATACTTCTGCTGACCCATCATCTCGGTTTGGAACCATTTGGCCGGATGACGCTCGGCCTGGAATTTCACTCGGGCGTAGTCGATGTACTTACGGTAGATATTTGTCAGTGTGGCTGACGAGTTGATACCAGCATTTTTCAGGCCTTCGAGCATATCGACGACGTATGGGGGATGGACGCAACCTGAACCCGTACCTCCGGAGAGGAAATCATAGGAGTTTTCTCCGAACAGGGCGACGGTTTTAATGGCTTCGCCTTTCCAAGGCAAAGCACCGTTGTTCTTCAGCAGAACGATGCCCTCGGCAGCAGACTGACGGGTGATGGCGGCATGTGCCTTGAAGTCAGGATCGTTAGAGGCGGGATATTTGCGGAAACTGGGTGTCTTAACGATGTATTCCAGCATACGGCGTACGTTGCGGTCTATATCAGCGATGTCGAGCTGACCACTCTTAACACCTTCGATAATCTCCTGTACCTGGGCAGGTTGACCAGGTTCCATCAAGTCGTTGCCGGCATGTACCTCGTCGATAGTCTTGAGACCATCACGGATACCAATCCAGTCGGTCATCACGATACCCTTATAGCCCCAATCCTCACGCAGGATCTTGGTGAGCAGGTCATAGTTGCCCATGGAGTACTGTCCGTTGACCTGATTGTAGGAGGCCATGATGGTCCAGGGATCGCTCTCGCGGACGGCAATCTCAAAACCACGAAGGTAAAGCTCCCGGGCGGCACGCTGGCTGACGCGTTCGTCGACAGCAGTACGGTCGGTTTCCTGTGAATTCACGGCGAAATGCTTGGCCGATACGCCAACTTCTTCTTTCTGCACGCCTTGAATATAGGCTGCAGCAATCTTTCCGGTCAATAGCGGGTCTTCGGAGTAGTATTCGAAGTTACGTCCGCAGAGGGGATTACGATGCAGGTTCATACCAGGACCCAGGATTACGTCGCAACGGTACTCCTTCGTTTCATTGCCGATGGCCTGACCCACTTTACTGACCAATTCAGTATTCCAAGTGGAAGCAAGGCAGGAACCGATGGGGAATGCTGTGGCATAGTAGGTCTTGTCAGTGCCTTTACGGGTGGGGTTGATACGCACGCCAGCAGGTCCGTCTGTAAGAACAGTGGCAGGGATACCAAGACGCGGAATTGCAGGAGACGTACCTGCAGCACCTGCCACGAGGTCGGCTTCGCCGCCTACGACGGCGTTAGCGCCAAAGAAGTTGTTCGCACCGCCAACAAGTAGTTGGGCTTTCTCTTCAAGGGTCATAGCCTTAAGAACCTCGTCGATATTATCGACGCTGAGCTGTGGTTGAGCATTTGTTGTCATTGCGAATGTGGCAATTAATAAGCCGGTTGTTAGTAATTTTTTCATTGTTATGTTATTTTTAGGGGTTTTTAGGGCAAATTAGGGTGATTAGGGAGATTATGGGAAGATCTTGAAGGCGTAGCCTTGGTCGCGGAGCCATTGGAGAGAGGCGGGCAGGGCTGTTTGGAGTTTGTCGATACTCTTCAGAGAGTCGTGGAAGGTGATGATGGAACCGTTACGTGCGTACCTCTTTATATTATTTATCACATCTTCGGCAGTAAGCCACTTAGAATAGTCACGTGTGACGAGGTCCCACATGACAACTTTGTATTTGCGGCTAAGCCAGGCATACTGAGCCAGACGCATCCAGCCATGAGGAGGTCGCATATAGTGACTATGGATATAAGCATTGGCCTTCTCCACATTGTAACTATATTCCTTGACGGTGTGTCTGAGGCCTACAATATGATTGTGGGTATGGTTGCCAGTCTGATGACCCTCGGCAACAATGCGTTCATAGAGTTCTGGGTACTTGCGTACGTTGTCACCTACCATAAAGAAGGTGGCTTTTGCTCCGAAGGCCTTCAGCGTGTCCAGGATAAAAGGTGTTGCCTCGGGGATGGGACCGTCGTCGAAGGTCAGATAGACGGCCTTCTCGTGACGGTCCATTCTCCAATAGGCTTTCGGATAGAGCCAGCGGAGGTAGATGGCGGGCTGTTCAATGAACATCTATAAACTATAAAATGTTAAACTACTCTTCAGCTACACCGCCGCCCTTGGACTGATAGTATCCCATCAGGCTATTCAACTGCTCTTCCTTCTTGTCTGCCTCTTCCTTGCTAACCTGATCCTGAACGTTGAGTAACTGTTCCAGGATATAGAAGTGTATGAGACAGTCGTGCTGGCTGCTGGAGAAGCGTGAGCCGTCGAGCGACATATACCACAACAGATATTGGCAGGACTTCAGCCAGAGTTCGTCGAGGAGCGCCTGGGCCTTCTTCTCTTGTCCAGTCTTGGCATAACAACGTGCTAAGTCTACCGAGCCGCTCTGGTAGTCATGCGGGATGTTGTACTCAGGCAGCTCCTTCTCACAACGGTCGAGCACTTCCTTGGCCTTGGCATCCTGACCTTCATCGAGCAGATGCTGAGCCAGTGAAGCAAAGAGACGACGGTGGGTGTAGCACATACGCATGACGGTCTCATCGATGTATATACCCTTCTGGTTCACGCCTCCGAACTTGAACTTGTTCATAACGTTGTCGTAGGTCTTGGCCGTATCGAAGTTCTTTGTCCCTTCTCCCTTTGTTGTGAATGGGGTTATACGGTTAGCAAGGCCTTCCTGCACGAAGTTGTCGCCGAGGTTCATGTAATTCTCCTGTCCTACGGTCAGTGCCACGTAGATGGGCCTCGTCCAGTTGGCATTGGCAATCATCTCGAGCATCATCAGGTCGCCCTTGTAGAGAGCGCTCTTACCCTTCAGCGAGATAACCATGCGGTCGGGGATGCTGTCGGCAGCCATCATCATACCACTCTTGCGGACAGCCTCCTTGTCGATGGTGACATAGACGGTGTCGGTAGGTATGACGTGGAAGTCCTTATGTGTGGAGCGCACCCAGTTCTTCAGGATGTTCTTCAGTTCGAAAGGCTCGTCGCCAAACTGCTGACGGGCTGCCTCAGGCTGATCCTGATAGAGTTGGACGACCTGTTCCTTCAGATTGGGATCTATCTGTACGTATTCATTTGTACCTGCGCAATACTCCAGACGATTCCATGTGATAGGCAGTGACGGGGAGTCATAGGCCGGACGTACCATCTGGTCTATGTACCAGTCGGTTTGCAGGTATGAGAGGTTACAGACACGGGCATCGGTCCTGACGTTCTCCGTATCCTGATTGTACCAGAGCGGGAAGGTGTCGTTATCTCCGTTGGTGAAGATGATGGGATTGCCCTCCTCTTGGAGTGTCATCAGGTAGTTCTGACCAAAGTCACGGCATGTATAACGGCCTGAACGGTCGTGATCGTCCCAAGTCTGTGAGGCCATCTGTATGGGTACGCCCAGACAGGCCAGTCCAGCAAGTCCAGCTATGATTATATGACTCTTCTTAAAGGTCTGCTCAAGCCAGTCGACGATGGCTGCCACACCCATGCCGCACCAGATAGCAAAGGCATAGAAGGAGCCTGCGTATGCATAATCGCGTTCGCGAGGCTGCATCGGGGTCTGATTCAGATAGATGACGATTGCCAGACCTGTCATGAAGAACAAGAAGAACACTACCCAAAACTGACGTATTCCAATAGGATCCTCAATGGTCTTCTCCGTTCCGTTATCCTGTATCTTGCGCTTACGGGTGTACCAGGCCTGCCAGAAGAGTCCGATAAGACCCAGAAGCAGAGGCATACAGTAGAACACGTTGTGACCCTTGTTCTCCTTCAGTTCGTCAGGCAGTTGCGACTGGTTGCCGAGACGGGCATCGTCAATGAATGAGAATCCTGTCAGCCAGTTGCCATGTTCCAGTTCTCCATTTCCCTGGATGTCATTCTGGCGGCCTGCGAAGTTCCACATGAAGTAGCGCCAATACATAAAGTTACACTGATAGGAGAGGAAGAAGCGGATGTTTTCTAACTGTGATGGAACCTTCACGGTTATTTGCTCACCGCAGCGGTCGTAAGGAACTTCTGTACCATCGACACCTCCCATCCATGACTCATAGGCTGCAGCATGTCCGGCATCGTACATTCGCGGGAACAGCATGTTCTGTGCATATTTGTACTCATCCTTGGTCCTGACGATAAAGTAGGAATCCTTCTCGTCGGCAGAAGCCTTCTCCTTACGCTGGTAGACGGGCTTGCCCTTCGACATGACAGGACGACAGTATTTGCCGTCGCTCTCAAGTGCTACCTGAGAGGTGTATGCCTGTCCATAGAATAGCGGACGCTGGCCATACTGATCACGTCCAAGGTAGTCACCTAAGGTGAAAATGTCCTCAGGAGAGTTCTGGTCCATCGGGGGATTGGCCGAAGAGCGGATGACGATGACGGCATAGGTGGAATAGCCCACCATGAGCATCAGCATACAGAGCAGAATCGTGTTTTTTGCACGGGCGGTAACGAGAAGTTTCTTATCCTTCTTGTAATTGAGTCCGAACCAAATGGCCACTAACACAATGATGCCAATGAAGAAAGCCTGCCATCCCCAACCGTAGAAGGGAATACCCAACATGCCGATGGAGAGGATGAACCCGATGTTCTGTACACGTACGCTGTGTTTCTGTGTCTGCGTCTCATAGACGGCCCAGATGACAACGCTGATGAGCAGAATGATATAGACGATCTCACCCGTATTGAAGGGGCAGCCGAGGGTGTTGACGAAGAACAACTCAAACCATCCGCCGACAGTGATGATGCCAGGGACAACGCCATAGAGCACTGCTGCCAAGATGACGCCGGAAACGCATAATGCCACTAAGGAACCCTTTAGGTTGGCATCGGGGAAGCGACGATAGTAGTAAACCAGACCAATGGCTGGAACGCAGCATAAGTTCAGAAGGTGGACACCGATAGAGATGCCTGTCAAATACATAATGAGTACCAGCCAACGGTCGCTGTGAGGCTCGTCGGCCACATCCTCCCATTTCAGGATGAGCCAGAATACCACTGCAGTGAAGGCTGAAGAGTAGGCATATACCTCACCCTCTACGGCAGAGAACCAGAAGGTGTCACTGAAGGTGTATATCAAGGCACCTACAAGACCAGAAGCCTCAATGGTAATAAGTTTTGGCAAAGTCAGTTCCCTCCAGTCCTCAATAAGCAGACGACGTGTAAGGTGTGTGATACTCCAGAACAGGAACAGTATACACGTTGCTGACATCAGGGCACTCATGATGTTAACCATCTTGGCAACCTGCGAAGGATCGCTGGCAAACTGTGTGAACAGATTGGCTGTCAGCATGAAGAACGGTGCCCCAGGGGGGTGACCGATTTCCATCTTGTAGCCAGTGGTGATAAACTCCGGACAGTCCCAGAAACTGGCTGTCGGCTCAATCGTGGAGCAGTAGACGAAGGCAGCAATAAAGAAAGTAAGCCAGCCGAGGGTGTTGTCTACCACTCTGTAACCGGCCTTGCCACCTTGCTCCGCAAAGAATTGTTTCATCGGAATAATATGAATTTAATGTTATTTCTATTTTCAGTTTGCAAAGTTACGAAAATATATTTATAATTGGCAATCGACAATTAATAATTAACTTACATAAACAAACCGGCACCATAGATTAAGACAATATATCTGAAAATCTTGCCGATTGTAATGCTTATGAAGGTGATGACAATATTGGAGCGCATCAGTCCAAGAGCGATTGTGATAGCACTACCCAGAACGGGCAGGAAAGCGAAGAATCCCATCCATGCACCATGGCCGGAGAGGAAACGGTGGGCTTTGTCAAGATCCTTTTTCTTCACATGCAAGTATTTCTCTATCCATTCCATCTTTCCCATACGACCTACACAGTAGTTTACGATGCTGCCAAGAACATTGCCGATGGTACCGTAAATCATAAGGATCCACGGGTCGAGGCCTGAGGCCATGAGTCCCACCATCACCGCCTCGCTGGAGAACGGGAAGAAACTTCCGGCCAGGAAGGCTGCAAGAAGCATGCCCCAATAGCCATACTGGGTCAGGAAGGATATGATAAAGTCCATAGATAGAAACCAGTGAAAAGAATGGTGGCTACTGACAGAATGCAGAAGGTCACGTTGCTGAGTTTGGAATTTGTCAGTGCGAAAAAATGTCCGAACAACGGACTTGTGGCAATTATCAGCATGCGAACTGCCAGTCCTTCGTTCTCCGGTAGCAGGAAGATGAGCAGAAAGGAGTAGAAGGCCAGAAGCATGAAACTATAATATAGCTGCCTTACACGGATTTTGTCAAGGTAGCTTTTCTGCATAAAGTGGATGCTACTTACGACAACCAGGAATACCAAGAATAGGATAAAAGCCAGTTGGAGCTGCGACAATGATTCGAAGCCGAAAGAAAATGTGACACTGTCGGGTAAGTGGAATTGGGTAAGGCGGGAAAAGAATGATTCCCTGTCATGGTAGATAGTCCATCCGGCGAGAAGCCAGTAGGGAGTGATCAGTCCAAGCAGGGATGCAAGAAAAGTGCGCCAACAAAGCGAGTAGACGATAATCTTCATCATGAGCCAGAAAACCGGCACGTAAAAAAATACCTGTATGTCGAACAGACTGCCTATTCCCAAGATAAGGAAAATGTAATAGGAGCGTTCGATGGCTGTGTTGTCTTGATAGCAGTCATATAGGAGCAGCAGTGATAAAATGCAGCACATTTGTGCGACACCTCCTCTCCATGAATGGAACAGGAAAAGAGCTGCACAGAACAGGAAGATGAAGGATACGGATACAGAACGGCTGAAAATGCGGATCAGCAGGTTTTTATTGTTCATCTTCATGATCAGTAATACTGACAAAATGAAACAGCCATATTGAATCCACAATTCTTCCTGTATCAGTCCTGCCAACAGCCATACGACCGTTCCATAGATAAGGGCGACAGGCAGGGAAGTGCGGCTTCCTGCAATCTTGTTCTGGAGCCTCTTCATCCTTTAACTCTCAATCCCCAGCTCTTAGAGGTCCGCCCCGATGTCGCGACGGAAATATTTATCTGTGAACTGTATCTTCTGGGCTTCCTCAAACGATTTCTGCAGGGCTTCAGCCTTATCCTTGCCGTATGAAGAGACAGCAATCACGCGTCCTCCGTTAGTCACCACCTGACCATCCTTCATGGCAGTGCCGCTGTGAAACACAATGGAACCTTCCACATGGTCGATACCCGTTATGGGATAACCCTTCTTGTATTCTTGAGGATATCCGCCGCTGACGAGCATCACGCAGACTGCGGCACGGGAATCAAACTCAATGGAACGCTTGTCGAGATCACCGGCAGCCACACCCTCAAACAGATCCACGATATCGCTTTTCAGACGAAGCATGACGCTTTCGGTCTCTGGGTCACCCATACGACAGTTGTATTCTATGACCATCGGCTCTCCCTTGACATTGATGAGTCCGAAAAAGATGAAACCTTTATAGTCTATACCCTCGGCAGCCAAGCCTTCAACAGTAGGACGGATGATGCGATTTTCTACCTTCTGCATCCACTCTTTGGTAGCGAAGGGAACTGGGGTGACAGAGCCCATACCACCAGTATTCAGACCAGTATCGTGTTCTCCGATGCGCTTATAGTCCTTTGCCTCTGGCAGGATCTTATAGTGCAGGCCGTCAGTGAGTACGAATACCGAACATTCAATACCACTGAGAAACTCCTCAATGACCACTTGTGATGAAGCGTTGCCGAACATACCGCCAAGCATCTCCTTCAACTCTTTCTTTGCCTCGTCAAGCGTGGGAAGGATCAGTACGCCCTTACCTGCACAGAGGCCGTCGGCTTTCAGAACGTATGGAGCCTCCAGCGTCTCGAGGAACTTCAGGCCCTCATCCAGATGCTCACCGTCGAAGGTCTGGTAGCGGGCTGTGGGGATGTTGTGACGCTGCATGAATCCCTTGGCAAAGTCTTTTGAACCTTCAAGTACCGCACCGGCCTTTGATGGTCCTATGACGGGAATATGACTAGTACGGCTGTCAGCTTTCAGGTTGTCGTATATGCCTTTTACAAGCGGATCCTCAGGCCCCACGACCACCATGTCGATCTGCTTCTCTATGCAGAACGCCTTGATAGCCTCGAAGTCATCAGCCTTCATCGCCACGTTCTCACCGCAGTTATTGGTTCCTGCATTGCCCGGGGCGATATAAAGTTTGTCACACTTGCTGCTTTGAGCAATCTTCCATGCTAGGGCGTGCTCACGGCCGCCACTGCCTAATAACAATATCTTCATCTTTGAACTTTAAACTTTGAACTTTATGATTACTTTAAGTAGTCTTCGAAGTATTGGGTAATACGCTCATGCAGATGTACACTGGCATGACCTCGCATATTGTGTTCTTCACCCGGATAGGCGAAGAAGTCGGGTTGGGTACCTGCCTTAATACAGGCATCGAGGAATGACAGACAGTGTTGGGGTACAACGGTGTTGTCGTTATAGCCTGTGATGATCTGCAGCTTGCCTTTAAGATTCTGGGCTTTGGTTATCAGACTGGTTTTCTCATAGCCTTCAGGATTATCCTGAGGCGTACCCATATACCGCTCACCATACATCACCTCATACCATTTCCAGTCTATCACAGGTCCTCCTGCCACACCGACCTTGAACACGTCGGGATAATTGGTCATCAGTGAGATGGTCATAAAACCACCGAAGCTCCAGCCATGAACACCCAGACGATCCATATCGACGTATGGTAGTGTGCGCAGGAACTCTACGCCTTTCATCTGGTCTTGCATCTCGATTTGTCCTAACTGGTGGAAAGTGGCCTGCTCGAAGTCCAGACCACGACGTTCTGAACCTCTGTTGTCGAGGATAAAGAGCACATAGCCCTTCTGTGCCATATAGGTCTCCCACGAACGGCTTCCCCAGTGCCATGAAGCCTCTACGTTATGAGCGTGAGGACCTCCGTAGACATATACGACCGTCGGGTATTTCTTCGTTGGATCGAAATCATGGGGCTTCACCATTCTGTAATAGAGGTCTGTCACTCCATCGGCAGCCTTGATACTGCCACTCTCAAAGAGCGGCTGCAGATAGTCCTTCCAAGGATCAGTAGCTCTTAGCAGTTCATAACCCTTGCCGTTGGTGGTATTACAGACGTCTATGACTCTTGGGATATCCGGGGCAGAGTACTTATAATAGATCTGTTGCCCTGATGCTGACAGCTTGGCGTCTTGTACGCAGCCGATACCTTCGCCTAAGGGCACGCGCTTGCCTGTCTTTATGTTCACAGCATAGATGTTTCTCTGTAACGGATTCTTCTCATTAGATACAATGATGATGCTCTGGGATTTCTTGTTGAAACCTATTACTTCTATGACCACCCACGGACCCTTTGTCAGTTGCTTCAACTCTTTACCTTCAATATTAAAAAGGTATAGATGGTTGTAGCCGTCCTTCTGACTCTGCATGATGAACTGAGTGTCATCCCAAGGCAGGAATTGGATGGGGTGCAACGGTTCCACGTATTTATCCGATGTCTCGCGGAAGAGTTCAGTTATCTTCTCACCCGTCTCAGCATGATAGGATACGAGACGACAGTCGTTTTGCTGGCGGTTCAACTCAAACAGGTATATTGTCTTGGCATCAGGACTCCAGGCAATATTAGTAAAATAACGGTCTGTGGGGTCGCCGGCCTGCAAATAAATGGTCTTACGTGTGTTCATGTCATAGACACCCACCGTTACTTGATGTGAGGTCATACCTACCATCGGGTATTTATCGGGTTCATAGGTGGCTTCCCTTGGGAAGATATCCACTTGTGGATAGTCTGCCACCATGCTCTGGTCCATCCGGTAGAAGGCCAGATTCTGTCCGTCAGGGCTCCAGAATGTGCCTTTCTCGATACCAAACTCATTACGGTGAACGGACTGCCCATAGACAATATCGCGACTGCCGTCTTCAGACAGTTTTGTCACTTTTCCTTCGGCATCCATGATGTACAGTTGATGATCTTGTACATAGGCAACAGCCTTCGACTTCGGACTCCAGTCGGCAAAGGCCTGTTTGCTACGCTCTTGACGCCATACCACTGTGTTTTTCTGAAAATCATAGAGAATACGCTCCTTGCCGTTTTCCAGTTTCACCAGAGGCTGGTCGGGGTAGGGGTATTCGGCATTCATCGCACTATGCCATTCGTCTCCGATGTCAGAGAGGTGAAAGAGTGTCTTTCGCTGGCCGTTCTTGTCCAAGCTGCCGCCTTCTTCCGCATCTTGATACATGAGCTGTTCTCCCCACCATGTGAGCCACTTGTTTTGTGGCAGCATCTTTCGATAGTTGGCGCCGCCGAAATTGAGGTCCTCAAGGGTGAAGCGTCTGTCTTGAGCTGTCATGGAAAAAGAGTTTGCGGTGAATATGAGCAATACAGCCAATCGTGTTGCTCGACTAATCTTCATCATCAATTCTCGGGTTGTTGTCATAACTCTTTCCCTTTCCGAAGTCTTTTCCTTTTCCGAACGGACGGCCTTTTGCACGACGGTCGAAGCGATCCTGGCCGCCTTTTCCTGCGCCGCCCTTATAGTTGCCTTTGCGCTCTTTACCTCTACGGTCTTGGCGTTCATCTCGCTCGGCGTCTTCCTTCCTGAAACTTTTCTCTCTGCGGTCCTTCTTCTCTATGTCATGATGATGGAAGGTAAACGAGCGGATATCTCCTTCCTCGTTCTGTTCCGTTTCTTCCAGTCTCTGTTTGAACTCACGGTTCTTCTTGAAACGGTGTTTCTCAGCCATCTGACGTTTTTCCTCATCAGTCTTCACGACACCACCCTCCTGACGGAAAGCCTTCAGCTTGCCGTCGAACATCTGGTACTTACGGAACTCACACTCCAGTGAACCGTTATAGAGAGGAATCTTGATGCTTGGTTTCAGGCCAATCTGGTCGAAACACTCCTCACGATAACTCAGCACCCAGGCGTCGTTCCCTTTGAACTGGTGCTTCAGTCTTTCACCGATCATCTTGTATGTGCCCAGAAGGTCAGGTGTAGAGATACGCTCACCGTATGGCGGGTTGGTGATGATAATACTCTTCTCCTTGGGTTGGGTAAAATCCTTGAAGTCCTGCAGACTGACAGTGATCGTGTCGCTCAGTCCTGCTGCCTTGATATTCTGTATGGCTGTGTTCACTGCCTTAATATCAACGTCGTAACCATAGATATGATGCTTATACTCACGCTCTTGGCTCTCGTCGTTATAGATTTCGTCGAAGAGGTCTGCATCAAAGTCTGACCATTTCTCGAAGGCGTATTCTTTACGGAAAAGTCCCGGTGCCATGTTCCTGGCTATCAGGGCGGCCTCGATGAGTATTGTTCCCGATCCGCACATGGGGTCGATGAAGTCGGTGTCACCATTCCAGCCTGTCATCAGAATCATACCTGCCGCCAATACTTCATTGAGCGGGGCCTCTACACTCTCCTGACGGTAACCGCGACGGTGAAGCGACTCACCACTGGAGTCAAGGCTCAGCGTACAGAGATCCTCGGCGATATGTATGTTTAACCGCAGGTCAGGGTTGGCCACGGAGATATTCGGACGCTTGCCTGTCTTCTCCCTGAATTGGTCTACTATAGCGTCTTTGACCTTGTAGGATACAAACTTCGAATGGCGGAACTCTTCGGAGAATACCACGGAGTCTACGGCAAAGGTCTTTTCGTTTTCCAAATAGTCAGTCCAGTCGATTTTCTTTATTTCTTCATAGACATCATCCGCACTTCTTGCCTTGAAGTGTAAGATGGGCTTAAGGATTCTGATGGCAGTGTGCAGCTGGAAGTTGGCACGGTACATCAATTCCTTGTCACCTGTAAACGATACCATTCGTCTACCGATCTTTACATCATTAGCCCCCAGTTGGGTCAGCTCTTTCGCCAGTACAGGTTCCAGTCCCATAAACGTTTTGGCGATCATTTCGAAATTCTGTTCCATTGATAGTGTTTCTTGCATGCCCGTTCAGACGGGCAATGTGTGGAATTCTGCCTGCAAAGTTAATACAAGTTAGTCAAAAAACATTGTTTTTTACTGTTAATCAAATGAAAATCCATGTATTTTGATAAAATTCGTCATAGAATTATGATGAGTTTCAAATAAAATATGTAATTTTGCCCAAAATATCTCTGATATGAACGCTTTGGTGTTATATGTCCATACAGAAAGTACGCTGACGATTACCTTGCTTTGGGGATTCGGTTTGCTTTTCTTGCTGTTCCTGATTATCTCGGTCTTTGTACAGATACGTACTGGAAAGCGGTTAAGAAGTGAGTTGGAAGAACTTGACAAGATCAGAAGAGGCAATCTGGAGAACGATTTTGTCCTCAAGGCCATGAAGGTTTCCATTTGGAGGTTCGATATAGAGACCATGTCTTTCTATTATGAGAAGGACAATCGTGAAGGCATTAACAACTATACGCCTGCTCCGGGCGAGACTTTCAATGATAGTTTGAACGCTATTTCGCCAGCCGACGTTGAGCATGTGAACAAGGCGTTTATGGATATTTGTGAAGGGCGTACAGACTTTTACCATCAGGAGTATTTGGTGGTGAACAAATTGACCGGCGCATCTTATTGGGAGGAAAGCTATGCTACTATTGTAGACCGTAAGCCTGACGGTACGCCGACGAAGATCGTTGGTACTTCCCAGCGTATTGATGAGCGAAAGGAACTGGAGGCTTCATTGGTGGCAGCCAGGAACAAGGCTGAGGAGAGTGACCGTCTGAAGACCGCCTTCCTTGCCAATATGGGACATGAGATCCGTACACCGCTTAATGCCATTGTAGGCTTCTCAGACTTGCTGCCCATTGTGCAGAGCGAGGAAGAACGTAATCAGCTCATTAAAGAGATCCAGGATAATAACAAGAAACTGCTGCGTATCATTGACGGTCTGGTGAGCATGTCGAAGATTGAGGCCGGTGCCAAGAGTCTGCTGATGGCCAAGATCGATCTTAATCAGTTGCTACAGCAGATGATAGATACTTATCAGCCGACAACCAATGTACCGATGAATCTCCAGTGCCAGTTGGATCAGTTGTTGATTCAGAGTGACCGCGATAAACTGTTTGAAATACTTGATAACCTGGTACAAAACGCCGTTAAGTTCACGACCGAAGGACAGATTACTCTTGGTTATGATATGAAGGACGATGGCGGCGTACATATCTGGGTGAAGGATACTGGAAAAGGTATTGCTGATATCGATCAGCAGCGGATATTTGAACGTTTTGTCAAACTCGACGAGTTTGTTCCTGGAACGGGTCTTGGCTTATCTGTGGCCCAGTCGCATGCTCAGAGTCTTGGCGGAACAATCGGGGTTGATTCTAAGTTGGGTGCAGGCTCTACCTTCTGGGTCGATATGCCTCTCTGATTTGCGACGCTTCTTTTTTTGTCGCTTTTTGCAACTTTTCTTCTTTTAGCCTCGTCTAACAGGCAGAAAAGAAAGTTCATTTAAAGAGAATAGGATTATGAAAACAAGACAAATTGTAATGTCGGGGATGATGCTGTTGATGGCAGCAGTCACTATGACGTCGTGTGTGGGCGTCTGGAAGGAAAATACTCTTTTCGGAGACAAGTATGTCACTGAATGGCGCGGTCTGAAAGGCTTTGAGGAGATAGAGATCAGCGGTTCTCCTACGGTCCATTACAATCAGGCTGATAGCTTTTCTGTGAAGGTGAAAGGTACGGAGAGTCAGGTGGAGAACATTATTACAGAGATGAATGGCAAGACGTTGGTGATACGCAATAAAGGCAAGTTCGGAATGTTCAACCTACAGTTGGGTGAGGATGACGAACTGGCCGTTTATGTTACCTCTCCCGATCTGACAAGCATCAGCCTGAACGGTTCTGGTGACTTCATCAGCCGTCAGCGCATTGATACTGACAACATGGATGTGACCCTTCGCGGTTCAGGTGACATTCAGGTCGACGATCTGATTTGTGACCGTTGTCATGTGGAACTGATAGGATCTGGCGACATCGACTTAGCTTCTGTGGAGGCTCAGGAAACGTCGGCCGTACTGATTGGTTCGGGTGACATTGACCTTTGCCTGCAGAAAGTGGATGACACCCGTCTGGCGCTGAAAGGCTCTGGCGATATCACGGTTGAGTTCAATAAAGACTGCGGCGCGGTGGATTGTGACCTTCGTGGCTCCGGTGATATCACCCTTGAAGGGAAGGTGAAAAAATTCTCCCAGTATAAGTCAGGTTCAGGCGACATCGATGTCGATAAATTGTATATACTAAAATAAAATTTATTAAAATCTTTCGGTTTCTCATAATAAATGATTACTTTTGCCGAATTATTGTGAGGCAACACCGTATTGGGAAACCGAATGAAGTACGCAGTGATTGCCGCGGGCGAAGGCTCGCGGCTTATTCAGGAAGGCATCAGAACCCCTAAACCTCTGGTGGAGGTGGACGGTGAGAGGCTGCTTGACAGGCTGCTGAGAATCTTTGAGGCTCATGGAGCATCAGAGGTGGTTGTCATCTGTAATGAGCAGATGCAGGAGGTGAGAGAGCATCTCACTGCCGTACAGCAGACCTGCCGCGTGCCGTTGAGGCTTGTCGTGAAGTCAACGCCCAGTTCCATGCATAGTTTGTGGGAACTGAGCCGGTGGCTTGACGACGGTCCGTTCCTGCTTACCACTGTCGATACTATTTTTCAGGAAACGGAGTTTTCCCGATATGTGTCCGACTTCCAGGAAGCCCTGAAGCATGATGAGGTGGACGGGCTGATGGGTGTGACCGACTATATCGACGATGAGAAGCCACTCTATGTCTGCACCGATGAAGAGATGCGGATCACGGCCTTCTTGGACCAGTGTGATGCGCCCCGGTATGTCAGTGGTGGTATCTATGGTCTTACCCCAAAGAGTATTGATACCCTCAAGGCTTGTTTGGAACGTGGAGAACAGCGTATGCGTAACTTCCAGAGGGCCATGCTCCGTGACGGGTTACGGCTGAAGGCCTGGCCCTTCTCGAAGGTTCTCGATATCGATCATGCCAGTGATATTCAAAAGGCGGAGGCTTTTTTGAAGGCATGAAGGTGTTGGCTATCACAAGGGCAGAGCGGTTTTCGCCTAACTCCGTTGAAAAGGACAGGGCGATCATGGAGGCTGTGACCGACCGTCTGCGAACAAGAGGCTGCGAAGTCTGTATCATTAGTGAGGACAGTCTGGCAAGTCCGGATCACCCGGATTATCCAGAGTCTCCGGATCTTATCCTGACGATGGGACGTCGGCCCGAGACTCTCGCCTGGCTGAAGTACTCCGGTGTTGAGGTTGTCAATACACCCGAGGGTGTTGAGAACTGTGCCCGAAGCAGGCTCCACGCGATGATGGAGCGCATCGGTACGCCCATTCCTCCGAAAGAGGGTAACGATGGCTATTGGCTGAAGCGAGGCGATGCTGCCGCACAGACGAGTGATGATGTTGTCTTTGCCGCAGACAAAGAGGCATTGGCTATGGCTGTACAGACAATGAGAGACCGTGGCATGACAGATTTCGTGGTGAGTGCCCATGTCGTGGGCGACCTCGTGAAGTTCTACGGAGTGGGAGAGGGGCGGTTCTTCCGTTACTATTACCCGACGGATGACGGAGCGTCGAAGTTCGGTGATGAGTATCGTAATGGTACGGCCTGCCACTATCCTTTCGATGAGGAGGCGCTGCGGCATGAAGCCGAGCGGCTGGCTGAGGCGGTGGGCGTCAGTATCTATGGTGGTGACGCCATTGTGAGAGCTGACGGCTCGTTCTGCCTGATAGACTTCAACGACTGGCCGAGTTTCTCGCGCTGTCGTGAGGAGGCCGCAGAGGAGATAGTCAAGTTAATTTTATAGTGAATAGTATATAATTGAGATGGCAACGTTTAAAGAACTGTTGAAGGTATCGTTCAAGTCTGAGGACACGGAGGAGTGGCTGGATGTCTACTTCACGCGTCCTATAGGATTGGTGTTTGCTCTCCTGTGGAACAGGCTGGGCATCCACCCGAACGTCATCACCATCGTGTCGTTCTTTGTCGGTGCGGGGGCTGGATGGATGTTCCATTACACCGATCTCCGCCATAACCTCTATGGTGTTGCCCTGTTGATGGTGGCCAACTTCTGTGACTCCACCGACGGACAGATGGCCCGTCTCTCGGGCAAGAAGACACTTCTGGGACGCGTACTCGACGGTTTCTCCGGTGATGTGTGGTTCTTCTTCATCTATGTGGGTATCGCGGTACGTCTGTGGCCCCAGCAGATTCCCGGCACTTCGATAGAGTGGGGCATCTGGGGCTTCCTGTTGGCTGCCGCAGCAGGTTTCCTCTCTCATGCACCTCAGAGTTCGCTGGCCGACTATTATCGTCAGATACACCTTTACTTCTTACTTGGCCGTGAAGGCAGTGAACTGGACAGCAGTGCCCAACAGCGTCAGATCCTCAAGTCTTTGTCCAGGCGTCAGTGGTTCGAGCGTCTGTTCCGCATCAACTACGCTAGTTACTGCCAAAGTCAGGAGAAGCGTACGCCCCAGTTCCAGACCTTCTTCAGTAAGGTGAAGGAAAAGTGGCCCAATGTCGGGGATATGCCTCAGACGCTCAGACAGGAGTTCCGTCAGGGTAGTCTGCCGTTGATGAAGTACACAAACATGCTGACATTCAATGTCCGTGCCATCACGATCTATGTGACGTGTCTGTTGGACTGTCCTTGGGTCTATCTGTTGGTGGAGGTTATTATATTAAATATAATGTACGCGTATATGCACCGCAGTCACGAAAGGCTGTGTGGCGCATTGAACGAAAAATATCTTAAGGCATGACGGAAGGTTGGATCTTTGACTACGGGGGAACGCTCGACACGGGCGGGCAGCACTGGGGAAAGGTGCTGTGGCATGCCTATGAGCGCCATCGCATAGCAGTCACGGAGCAGCAGTTCCGGGAGGCTTATGTCCATGCGGAGCGCACGTTGGGCAAGAACCCCATTATCAAGCCGACTGATACTTTCCGAAAGACACTGGAGACGAAGCTCCGACTCCAGATGGCGTTCCTGGGGATAGGGGATGACGCCCTTCTGCCATTGCTGGATGATGTCTATGCCGGGGCAGTGCAGCAGACGGCCCGGAGCCGGGATATCCTGCTACAGTTGAAGGAGCGCTGCCCGCTGGTGCTCGTGAGCAACTTCTACGGCAACCTCTCTACGGTGCTTCGGGAGTTCGCACTCGATGGTATCTTCGAGGCGGTCGTGGAGTCGGCCGTCGTCGGCGTGCGCAAGCCTGACCCGCGCATCTTCCTTCTGGGAGCCGAGGCATTGGGTTTGCCGCCATACAGCGTGACGGCTGTGGGCGACAGTCTGGAGAAGGACATCATACCCGCCAGACAGGCTGGATGCCGGACGGTATGGCTGCAGGGTGAGGGATGGACGGCTCACGACGCTTCCGCACCGGAGGCTGACCGCGTGATATATGGCCTGGACGAGTTATTGGAGAATAATGAATGAAAACGAAATAAGAAAAATGAATCAAACAAAAGTTAAGCCAGCAGAAGGGAAGCTGGGAATTCTGGTTGTTGGCAACGGTGCCGTTGCCACCACGTTCATGACAGGTGTTCTGATGGTCCGCAAAGGACTGGCAAAGCCCGTAGGCTCTATGACGCAGTACGACAAGGTACGCGTAGGACAGGGGAAAGAGAAGTGCTATCTGAAGTATGGTGACATTGTCCCCCTGGCAAGCCTCGACGATATCGTGTTCGGCTGTTGGGATGTCTATCCGCAGAATGCCTACCAGAGTGCGATGTATGCTGATGTGCTCAAGGCAAAGGACATCGAGGCGGTGCGTGACGAACTGGAGCAGATCGTACCGATGAAGGCCGCCTATGACCATAATTATGTCAAGCGCCTGGACGGCGACCATGTGAAAGACTGCAAGACCCGCTGGGAGATGGTTGAGATGCTCCGCGACGATATCCGCCGGTTCCGGCAGGAGAAGGGATGCAGCCGAATCGTCGTGCTCTGGGCGGCATCCACGGAGATTTATGTTCCCGTTGAGCAGACTGTGCACTATCGCCTCGCCGACCTTGAGGCCGCCATGCGGGCTGACGACCGCCAGCATGTGGCTCCCTCCATGTGCTATGCCTATGCCGCCCTCGCCGAGGGGGCACCGTTCGTCATGGGTGCTCCTAACACCACCGTCGACATCCCGGCCATGTGGGAACTGGCGGAGAAGACGGGAATGCCCATAGCCGGCAAGGACTTCAAGACGGGACAGACGCTCGTGAAGTCGGGATTCGCCCCGATCATCAGCACCCGTTGCCTTGGACTCAACGGATGGTTCTCGACCAACATCCTCGGCAACCGCGACGGCCTTGTGCTTGACGAGCCGGAGAACTTCCGCACCAAGGAGGTGTCGAAACTCTCCACACTCGAGACCATCCTCAAGCCAGAGGACCAGCCCGACCTCTACGGCCACGGCAACGAGGACGACACGCAGTACTATCACAAGGTGCGCATCAACTACTACCCGCCGCGCAACGACAATAAGGAGTCGTGGGACAACATCGACATCTTCGGCTGGCTGGGCTATCCCATGCAGGTGAAGATCAACTTCCTCTGCCGCGACAGCATCCTCGCCGCGCCGGTATGCCTCGACCTCTGTCTGCTGATCGACCTGGCTGCCCGGGCCGGACGCAGCGGTATACAGTCCTTCCTCAGTTTCTTCCTGAAGTCGCCGATGCATGACTACACCAAGGGCGAGGAGGCCGTGAACCACCTCTACCGTCAGCATACGATGCTGAAGAACGCCATTCGTGAAATGGGAGGATATGAGGCTGATGAAGAATTAGATTAGTCAATGGAAATAAAAAAGCCAAGAGTGTCATCACGACAGTCTTGGCTATTTTCTAACTAACTTATTATCAACTATTCATTACTCATTCTTAATCACGGTGCAAAGGTACAAAAAATTAGTGAGAGGTGAGGGGAAAGCGGAATTAAAATGCAAAAAAAACACGTAAACGTTTGCGATATTCAGATAAAAAACGTACCTTTGCAGTCGTTATCAACTATCCATTATAATTCTTTTGATCATGGCAAACGGAAAGCATCGTGTATCCTTGAAGGACCTCGCCAATGAACTTGGCGTCAGTATCGCTACAGTCAGCCGGGCTCTGCGTAGTTCCCCTGAGATAGGCCAGGAGATGCAGGCGCGTGTGAAAGAACTGGCCCGTCGGCTCAACTATCGACCGAACCCCTTCGCACAGAGTCTGCGCAAGGAGGCACCTCGCGTGATTGGTGTAGTCGTGCCCAATCTCGTGACCCATTACTATGCTGCCGTACTCGACGGCATCGAGGAGGAGGCCGCCAAAAAGGGCTACTCGGTCATCAGTGCCAATACCCACGAGCAGAGCGAAGCCGAGGTCAAGGCCATCGACAACTTCATCAGTCTGCATGTGGAGGGTATTATTGCCTGTCTGTCGCAGAACACGACCGACTACAGCCACTTCGAGGAGATCTCGCAGATGGACATCCCCCTCGTGTTCTTTGGCCGTACCTGTCTGCCTGAGAAGTTCTCGAGCGTTACTGCCAACGGCGATGTGGCCGCCCAGGAGGCTACGCAGCACCTGATTGACACGGGCAGCCGTCGCATCGCTTTCATCGGAGGCCCCAACCACCTTGATATGGTGCGCCGCCGTAAGCACGGTTATCTTGAGGCCCTGCGTGAGAACCGCATTCCCATCGACCGCGACCTCGTGGTCTGCGACCGTTTCGACTACGACTGGGCACTTGAGGCCACCATCCGACTGTTGCAGGGCGACAAGCGTCCTGACGCCATCCTTGCCTTCAACGATATCATCACCTTCGCCGCCTTCACGGCCATCAAGCAGCTTGGCCTCCGTATCCCCGACGATGTGGCACTCATCGGCTTCACCGACGATGTACATGCCCGCTACGTCACACCCAAGCTCTCGGCCATCGAGGACCAGTCGCGCATCATGGGTCAGACAGCCTGCCAGCTGCTGTTGCGGAACATCGGCGGCGACCGCAAGATCTACCGTGAGATCGTGCCCCAAAAGGTCATCATCCGCGAAACCTCCGCCCGCCGGTAGTCCTTTCTGTCTTTGTCGGACTTCTTTTTCTCCTATCGGTTAAACTGTGTTAATTCTTAGCGCAGTCATGCAAGTTTTTCCTCATTTCTGGATTTAGTAGATAGAGATTAACGCAGAAATGCCACACGTGTCTTTTATCGGGAACGAAGAACAACGCTTGGTGAAGCGGCTGCAGGAAGGTGATAAGACTGCAGCGAGGGATTTCTATGCCCGTTATGGAGACAGCCTTGCCAGTGTCTGTGCGCGTTACATCGCTGATGAGGAAGACCTGAAGGACGTGATACAGAATGCACTCGTCCACATTTTCTCCCACATCGACGATTTCAAGTACCGCGGCGACGGTTCCTTGGAGGCCTGGGCCACAAAGGTGATGGTCAACGAGTCACTGAAGTTCCTGAGGACGAGACGACAGCATGAGCTGCTGCAGCCGGGCTACGATGTTATCGACGAATCCGACGACGACCTGTCGCTCAGCGACATTCCGCCCGACATCTTCCAGCAGATGCTGAACCGTCTGCCGACAGGCTATCGCATGGTACTGACCCTCTATGTGCTCGAAGGCAAGAGCCATCAGGAGATAGCCCGTCTGCTCGGCATCAAGAAAGACAGTTCGGCCTCGCAGCTGGTCAGGGCGAAAGCCATGTTGGCCAAGATGATCAAGAAGTATAACGAAAATAACAACCCACGACGATGAACGAACAATGGATACATGAGATGCGACAGAAGATGGCAGCCTACCGAAGGTCTGCCCCAGAGTTGTCGTGGGATGAGATAGACCGTGCTGTGGCTGCCAGTAAGGCCCATAAGGCCCGTCTGCTCTGGTTGCGGCGCATGGCAGCGGCAGCCGTTGTCCTGCTGATTGCCGGTGTGGGCTATTGGCGTTTCATGCGTGATGATGCTGAGTCGGCGCGTCCCACGACGGCTTCGGTCAGCAGTCAGCCAAAGGACATGGATCATGGGGACCAGTCGCGCAATCTGGCCGGTAGTCAACTTCATGCGCTCAGCTCTGCCGCTTTGCACAGTAAAGAACCTGTCCCCGTGGTTCTCGCAAAAACAGCACAAACCTCCAGTACCACATCAACGTCTGTTCCGGAATCGGAAGCTGCTGCCACCATTCCCCCAGTAGACACAGTCAACACAACTCCACCTGACGAAAACGAACCACCCCATACTGATAGGAAAGAGAGTGCGAAGCCTACAGACAGGACTTCCCCTGTCATCTATTCTTCTGACCTCCATCAGCTCAGTCGCTTGGATAACCGCCTGACGGCTAAGGTGTATTTGTCCAGCACAATGGCAGGGAGACAGACGGAGTATTTTAATATAGGGATGCATGCGGAGTCTTCTAAGGGGGGAAGTGGTTCCTATTTATGGCCTCCTATGGATAAACGGCCGATAGACCAGCTTGTTCATCACCGTCAACCAGTGCGCTTCGGTCTCTCATTGCGCTATCGGCTTGATGACCGTTGGAGTGTGGAGAGCGGTTTGTCTTACACCCGTCTGTCGTCTGACATCACAACTATAGTAGAAGATAAAGCCACCGTGACCGAACAGCGGCTTAACTACATCGGTCTGCCGTTGAACATCAGTTACGATCTTTGGAAGAATCGCCGTTTTGGCCTTTACGTTTCGGCGGGAGGTATGATAGAAAAGAGTTTGGATACCAGTCCCTGGCAGTTCTCACTTAACGGAGCCGCAGGAGCCGAATACAAACTGACAGACTTCTTCAGCCTCTACGCCGAGCCAGGCTTGGGCTACTATTTTAAGGACGGCAGTTCCATCCCCACCATCTATCAGGATCATCCGCTGAACTTCAACCTCAGCTTCGGCCTTCGCTTCAACCTGAAATAATCGCCCAGTTAAAGTCTGTTAATTCTCAACCCCCTCATGCAAGTTTTTCGTCTTTAATGGATTTAGTAGATAGAAGACTGCTTAGACAGTATCTAATGATAATAATAAACTTAAAATCAGAAAAGTATGAAAAAGGTAACATATTTAATGGGCATACTGCTGGCATTGGGATTGTCCAGCGCGTGCAGTAATGACGACGAGATGAGTACTCTAATGGATAGCAAATTGTCACTATTTGAAGATAGCGTAAAGGTTATCCCTGAAAACGACTACAAAGGCACTTTGTATTACGACTTCCATTACGGGTGGACTATTGTTCCCTCTGGCATGTACTATGATTATCCTTGTTTCTATTATTTCCCGATAAACCTTCCTGATGAGTTTAAGGTAAAAATGGGAGAATCGGTAGATGTCTCATATTCTGGAAAAGTCATCAAGTTGAGTGATAAAGAAGTTAAGTCGCTAAATTTATGGCAATATGATGGAACAGAGCAGTTTTTCTTTGTTTATCTGACGAGAATCGAAAAAAGAAAAGGTGGTGGAGAAATACCATATCGAGGGAATCCTCCTTTTACCATTTCCGACATGCCGGGTATGGTGACGGATTTCAACACGGGTAAATGGTGTATAAGTTATATTTATGATTATTTCATGGTAAACCTATATTATCCCGTAGAATTAAGTGATGAGTTCAAAGTTCAAGGATTGAATGTCATCATATCTGGTAATGTCTATGAGGAATTTACAGATTCCCAATATGACGGTAAGACTTATAAGATAGAACTGACAAAAATAGAAAAAGCAAAGTGATACTTATGATTTCTTTTGAGCCACGCGGAGTAGTTTATATCGTGGCTCCAACTCCACGGGTTTATTATTATAAAAGGAAGTATTAAAATATAAGTAATTATGAGAAAGAACATTTGTTTCGCAATGACCGCCATATTTATGATGGTGTTTTGTGGTTGTTCAAATGATGAAGTAAACGACCTTGCTGGTGATAAGGTCGATGACTTTTCTTTTGCGACCGAAGAGTTATCTGGTACATGGGAGTTGGAGCATTGTTACAATCCCGCTGCTTATGGAGGAGACTTTGGTCAATTCTCGATTAATAAGGATGAGTCCATTGTTGAGTTTAAAGATGGAAAGACGATTAATGTTAAAGGCAATTCCTCTACTTACTTTGATGAATACTTTTTGCCATCAGGACAATATTCTTGTACAATAAACTCTAAAGATAATCTCCCTGAGGAAGTATTGGCTATAACGGTTGTTAAAACAGAAAAGGAGATTCCTGGTAGGATGCCTTACCATTGGTTTGAGTTTCAGAAAGATGGCAATAAACTAGTACTTAATGTTTATACGGCACATGAAAGTTATTATCCAATGCTTCAAATCACATATACCTTCCACCAAAAGAAATAAAGGCTTGATTATGAAGATAAAAATGGCATTTATGATGAGCATGCTGCTATTGCTTGGAATGTTCAGCGCTTGCAGCGATGATGAGGAAGTGTTGGGGTGGGTTTCGTTTAATATCATCCATGAGTATGGTGGAGAATCTTTGGAATTTGAAACAGAAGAACCTTTAGTTTTTCAGTTAATATATTCACTTCGTGGAAATCCCATTTTATCACAAGACTTGAAAAAAGGTGATCTGATAGCAGATCAGAATTTATTCACCATATACAGGGAAGATGGAGAAAAAGTGGGTCAGCCACAACTTGATCGAATAGATTTTTCTGCTTTTGAGACAGCTGTAGGTCCGTATGTGTTCAGTTATAAATGGAGCACTCAAGATGGCGATGCAAAACTTGAACCAGGGAACTATTACACCCAATTCTCCATAATGTATAATACCAATGTTGGAGGGTCCGGTCATATGGAAAGAAAGGATTATAAAGTGAATTTCAAAATAAAGTAGAACCGATGGAGTACCCTAAGGTTACCGTAAGGTTAAGGTAAGGTTTCCGTAAGGTAGTTATGAATTGGTTTCACTTGCAGATTGTGAATAGATTTCACTAGCATTTTGAACCAAGTTATTCAAATTTTCTTTATCTTTGCAGCGACAATCATTGAAAACGGGAAGTTATGAAGAGGATTCTGTTTGCAGTGTTTTTGCTTCTTGGATGTTTGAGCATTCAAGGTGATGAGTTAATATATGAGAAGAACTGGGAGGGTGTAGAGTATACAGAATGGGGATACCTGGAAGATCCTCTCAATTGGTCTTATTATGGGACGACGGATGAAGGCTTGGCCATTACCAATCCAAGTGTGAATGAGAATATCTGGGAAGTCAGGGTGATAAATGGTTATTTGTCTCTTGAGGAGGGGCACGACTACCTTGTCCGTCTGACTATCAAGGTCCCTTCTGACGGAAATATATTAATAGTGTTAGGTAATTGGTATTCCAGTTGGTACGACCATGTTTCAGTAACAGCCTGCAACGACTGGCAGGTAATTGATATCGAGAGTCCAAACTACTATTGCGACATACCGGACAACGCCTATGTCCTTTTGGGGTTTGGCGAGATGGTTGGCACCACTATCCTCAAGAAAGTTCAAGTTTATGAGAAACTTAAGGGCGGCGAGACATATATAAAGACAACAAAGCCTGACAAGGCCGGCAATGCCATCTACAACCTCGCAGGTCAGAAGGTCGATGCCTCTTATAAGGGCATTGTCATTCAGAACGGCAAGAAACGTCTTTCACGCTAATCATAACGATTCCTTGTAACAAGAGGGTCAGAGAGTTCTGACCCACTTGCTATGTTACCATAATTGATTTGTTTTGAGGATTAGAAATGATTACCTTCAGACGCTTTGGGTCGTTACGCTGCTCTCTCATAGATCAGTATTTTATCTCGGTCTGCACTTTCACGGGCAAAGGGCATAAGACCACCATCAGTGATGAGGTCTACCTCACATCCTAGTAAATCTTTCAAGTCTTCGTACATACCACTAAGCGTAAAAAGACTAAAATGCTGAGACTTATCTGGGACAATTAAGATATCCACATCAGAATCCTCACGCTGTTGTCCACGAGAATAGGAGCCAAAGAGCCATGCTTTCAGGACGGGCTGTGTCTTGAAGTATTCAGCTATCAGTTTTGCAATTGTCTCCTTGTTCATAAGCGTTTTATTCGTAATCACAGTGCAAATATAAGGATTATTTCCGAATAATGCAAATAAAATGGGTAATATTTACAGACTTACTTTAGTTCACACTGTCTTGTAAGGTATGGCAGTTTTGGGTGTAAGTAATGCCTGTTTCGGGTGTAAGAGATAGGACTTTACCCCTATAAACCCCTATCCTTTACTGTCGAAGTAGGCATCCTTTACTGCCGTAGTAGGCATCCTTTACAGTGTAAAGTCCGGGGGGTAGGACTGCTTGGAGGCAATTTGCCGTCTTTTGCCGTCATCTTCCGTCATTTGCCGTCATTGCGCTCTTTGTAATGACGTACCTTTGCCTATGAAATGATGAGGCGGAGGCTCGGAGGTGACGAGGCACGTAGCTCGACGGCCGCGAGCTACGTACCTCGAACACCTCGACCCACGTACCTCGTCACAGCGCGCGCTTACTGCCGTCTGCCGTCATTGCGTTCTTTGAAATGTTGTACAATTGCCGTTGCAATGAAATTGCAACAAGGGCCGTTTAAATAACTGTGACACATTTGACACATTTTTCTGAGGATTTCCCACGTGTACCGCGTACGCCCCCGCGCGGTACACGTGAATAATTTGCAATTTAATGTGTCAATCTGTCAAAAGTAATAATGTGTTGTTGGGCTACACAGGCATACGATGGTCATACAGTCGGAAACCGAGTCAGGGTCAGTGGACAGTAGTGGACAGTAAATGTTGCAACTTCCTTATGCGTACGTGCGCCTGTATGTACGCAGGAAATATTTCCCTTATTCTACTGTCCGGTACTGTCCACTGTCCAGTGATGGGTATGTGAAAGATCGGGGGGCAAGTGTTTGATGTGGAACAGTCTGCCAAGGAGCCTGAGCCGTCGGACCAGAACTTGGTTACATGCCCCAGTCGTAAGTTGTCGTGTACAAGGCTCGGCCAGTGACGGCTTCTATCACAAGCCCTTCCTGTCCGTTTCTCACCTCGTATGCAAGACGGGGGCCGAATGAATCGCCCTGAGGAACACGCACGATCTGTAACTCACAGCGGTTCTCATCGTAGTTGTTGAGTTTCTTAAACGACTTGAAGATCTCAATGGCAACCGCTTCGCCGAACTTCGGGGTTACGTCAAAGTCATTGATGGGGAGATAGTCATAGAATGATTATAACAGTCGTTAACTTGTTCTCTTTTGGTTTTCTTCTCACTTATTCGTACCTTTGAACTATGTTCGAAGGTAGGCTGCATCTCGGAAATACAAAGAAAAACAAGTTTTCCTTTGGTATTTCACTCGATTTGCACTACCTTTGCAGCAAAAATCAATAAATACGTATTTAAAGAATGGAAAACAAGACTTTCAAGCGTACGACGGTGACGTCGGCGCTGCCTTATGCTAATGGCGGCGTGCACATAGGCCATCTGGCTGGTGTGTATGTGCCTGCTGATATCTATGTGCGCTATCTGAGACTGAAAAAGCGCGAGGTGATGTTTATCGGTGGTTCAGACGAACACGGTGTGCCCATCACGGTACGTGCCCGTAAAGAAGGTATCACGCCTCAGGATGTGGTTGACCGCTACCATAAGATGATCAAGGACTCGTTCGAGGAGTTTGGTATCTCATTTGATATCTACAGCCGCACCACTTCAGAGACACACCATAAGTTCGCTGCGGAGTGGTTTAAGAAACTCTACGACGAGGGCAAACTGACTGAAGAGACAACAGAACAGCTCTACGACGAGGAGGCCAAGCAGTTCCTGGCTGACCGTTATGTGACGGGTGAGTGCCCGCACTGCCACAACGAGGGTGCCTATGGTGACCAGTGTGAGAAATGCGGACGCGACCTCTCGCCAACTGAGCTGATCAATCCAAAGTCAACCATCTCTGGTTCTACGCCTGTGCTGAAGAAGACCAAGAACTGGTATCTGCCCCTGAACGAGTATCAGGACTGGTTGAAACAGTGGATCCTCGAGAGTCACAAGGAGTGGCGTCCGAATGTATACGGTCAGTGCAAGAGCTGGCTGGATATGGACCTGCAGCCACGCGCTATGACACGCGACCTGGACTGGGGTATCCCTGTGCCTGTAAAGGATGCAGAAGGAAAGGTGCTCTATGTGTGGTTTGACGCACCTATCGGCTATGTGTCGAACACCAAGGAGCTTTGTGAGAAGGAGCCAGAGAAGTGGGGCTCATGGGAGAAGTGGTGGCAGGATGAGGACACGCGTCTGGTACACTTCATCGGTAAGGACAACATCGTGTTCCACTGCATCATTTTCCCTGTGATGATGAAGGCGCACGGCAAGTATATCATGCCCGACAACGTGCCTGCCAACGAGTTCCTGAATCTCGAGAACGATAAGATCTCCACCTCGAGGAACTGGGCGGTGTGGCTCCATGAGTATCTGGTGGATATGCCTGGCAAACAGGATGTGCTGCGCTATGTGTTGACTGCCAACGCGCCTGAGACGAAGGACAACAACTTCACCTGGAAGGATTTCCAGGATCGCAATAACAACGAGCTGGTGGCCGTGTATGGTAACTTCGTGAACCGTGCCCTACAGCTTACCAAGAAATACTGGAACGGCGTGGTGCCTGCCTGTGGCGAACTGCTCGATGTGGATAAGCAGGCACTGGCAGAGTTCAAGGACGTGAAGGAAAAGGTAGAGGATCTGCTGGAGAAGTTCAAGTTCCGCGATGCGCAGTTCGAGGCCATGAACCTCGCCCGTATTGGTAACAAATACATTACTGACTGCGAGCCTTGGAAGGTATGGAAGCAGGATCCCAAGCGCTGTGAGACCATCCTGAATATCTGTCTGCAGCTGACTGCCAACCTCGCCATCGCCTTTGAGCCATTCCTGCCGTTCTCATCGAAGAAACTGCGTGAGATGCTCGCCATCGACTCGTTCGAGTGGGAGCAGTTGGGTAGCACAGACCTCCTGAAGGCTGGTCATCAGTTGGGTGAGCCCTCACTGCTCTTTGAGAAGATAGAGGACGAGGTGATTCAGAAGCAGCTCGACAAGCTCGAGGCTACGAAGAAAGCTAACGAGGCGGCCAACTATCAGGCTGCCCCTATCAAGGATACCGTTTCGTTTGAGGACTTCGAGAAGCTCGATATCCGTGTTGGGTTGGTGAAGGACTGCCAGAAGGTGAAGAAGAGCAAGAAACTCCTGCAGTTCACCATCGACGACGGCTCCGGCACTGACCGTACCATCTGCTCAGGTATCGCTGCCTTCTATGAGAATCCGGAGGAACTCATCGGCAAGCGTATCCTCTTTGTGGCCAACTTCGCTCCCCGTCAGATGATGGGCATCGAGAGTCAGGGCATGATCCTCTCTGCCGTCGATTTCGACGAGAGCCTCAGCGTGGTCACCACGACGAAGGATGTAAAGCCCGGCAGCCAGGTGGGATAAATCTTTGCTGCCGAATATGGAGATGATGAAGAGAGTTCTCCTGGCAATGGTGCTGCTGACGACGACAACAGGTGTGGCAGCGCAGACGGACATCAGTGAGGGAAAATCACTGGCTGAGGATTCTCTGCGCCTGAATGGCGATCTCCTGCAGACGGATTCCCTTCTGCATCAGTATGACTCAACGCTATGGAAGAGACGGTTCCAACCCTTGACAACGCATAATCCTGGATACAAACTCGATACGCCTACCAGCCTTTACGACACCAGACGGGGCAGCTGGGAGGTGAACACGATACAAGGCGGAAAGCTGTTCACTCCTTGGCAAGGGGCAGCCATCATCGTCAGTGGAGGAGCTGACTCGATGCCAGGACTGCTCGACCGTGAGTCTGGTGCCCTGACGCTCTTTCAGGGAATAGGCCGTTGGAGCTTTTCGGCTTCTGCGCTGGCAGACAAGTACAGAATGGTGAGCATGGGATTTCTGGAGACACGCTATGGTGTGGGGGGCACTGTCAACTACTGGCTAAGCCATGCCGTCTCGCTTCATGCCTTCGGCTATTACTATCCCAATTCCTCACTGATCAGTCCAGCAGTGAATCCGTTTCTGGGGACGACCAATTACGGTGGTTATGCTGACATCCGATTCCATAAGAACTTTGGTGTGGATGCAGGCGTGAGGCGTTACCTGAACCCCATGACAGGACAATGGGTGACAGACCCCATCGTCCATCCTTATGTTAAATTCAACAACGGTCAGAAGTTCGGCTTCGACTTCGGCCATCTGCTCAAAGGACTTATCTGGGGCCATCAGGATGAGATGATGCCACAAGGTCCTGTACGCATGGGTCCACCTCAACAGCAAAAGAGATAAACAGATGGAAACGTTGAAGGAGAAGACAGCGAAGGGCCTCTTCTGGGGCGGGATGAACAACGGCGTTCAGCAGTTGCTCGGACTGGCTTTCGGAATTATCCTCGGACGTCTGCTGGATCCTTCGGATTACGGCATGACGGCGATGCTGGCGGTGTTCTCTGTGATAGCCAACGAACTGCAGTCGAGCGGTTTCAAGACGGGCCTCATCAATCTGAAAGAGCCCAAGCACGAGGACTATAACGCCGTGTTCTGGTTTAACATCGTGGCGGGCGTGGTGCTCTATGTGGCGCTGTGGTTCGCTGCCCCGCTGATTGCGGACTACTACCACGAGCCGAAACTGATTCCGCTGAGCCGTTACGTGTTCTTAGGGTTCGTGTTCTCCAGCTTCGGCATGGCGCAGTCGGCGTATCTCACGAAGCAGATGCAGATCAAGCAGATTGCGAAGTGCGGCATGACGGCGACGCTCTCGTCGAGTCTCGTGAGTGTGGCGATGGCGGCGATGGGCTTCGGATATTGGGCCTTGGCGACGCAGTATCTGATGTACATTGCGGTGAATACGCTGCTGTTGTGGTGGTTCAGTGAGTGGCGGCCAAGTTATTTACGATTTACAAATTTACGATTTACGATTTATGACCCCTTGCGTCAGCTGTTCCCCTTCAGCTTCAGGATCATGCTGTCGGCGATATTCACACAGCTGAACAATAACGTGATGAACCTGCTGTTGGGACACTATTACGGTAAGACGAACACGGGCCACTATAACCAGGCCTACCAATGGAGTTCGAAGTGCTTCCTGCTGGTGGGGAATATGCTTCGGCAGGTGGACCAGACGGTGCTTGTGGGACTTGATGACGAGCGTCAGCGACAGTTGGCGGTACTGCGGAAGATCGTGCGCTTCACGGCCTTCATCTCCTTCCCACTACTCTTCGGACTCGCGATGATGTCGCATGAGTTCATCGTGTTGGCCATCGGCGAGAAGTGGGCTTTCTCGGCCTCGCTGCTGCCCTACCTCTGTCTGTGTGGCGCCTTCATGCCGTTGTCGACACTGCTGACGGATGCCGTGATCAGCCATCGCCGCAGCGACATCTATCTCTGGAACACCGTTGCCCTGGGCATCCTACAGATTGGTCTGATGGTTGGTCTTTGGCAACAGGGCATCCGTACGATGGTCATCGCCTATACCGTCTTAAACATCATATGGGTGTTTGTGTGGCATTTCTTCGTTCGACGGCTGATGGGCTATAGGCTTTTGGATTTCCTGAAGGACATCGTGCCCTTTGCTTTAGCTGCGGCTGGTGTCATGCTTTTTACTTGGTGGATAGGTGAGTTTATAGTTTATAGTTTATGGTTTATAGATGATTACCTTAAACTCTGGATATTGCTCATCAGCAGGGTTTTGATTGCGATGCTGCTGTATTATGGGATTATGCACGTGGCTGGGGCCGTCATCCTCAAGGAGTGTATCGCCTTTATCTGCCGAAAAGGTACTTCTTCAGGAAAGGACTGACACGTAACAGCTGAGAGGTAATCACGCAAAAGGCTACCACCAGCAGGGCAACAGCCAGCGAGGCCGTCGTGTCGAGAATGAAGTTGTTATGGCGGTGCTGGTAGAAGAATTGACCCACCATTGGCAGCTTCGGCAGGAAAAAATAGTGGAGCAGATAGATGTCGAGTGTACGGCGGCCTATGAACTGTAGTCCGTGTCCGAAGCGCGTCTGTTCGAAGAAATCATGATAATGCCTGAAAAACATAAATACCATTGACAGCAACAGGAACATGGCCAACGTATGAGGCAGCGATGTCCATTCCATCCGTAGCGTGTGCCACTTGATGACGTCGAGCGTACAAACGATGGCCAATACCGTCACCACTGGGAAGAACCAACGGCTGTCCATCAGCCGCTGCGCCTGTTCCCAATAACGGTGTACGATGCTCCCCAACAGGAAGAATGGGAAATAACGGAACATCTCCACAAGACTGGTATAGTTGAGGAATTCGTTCTGCGGTCCTTTGTGTCCTGCCGCCCAGGAGAATAACTTCGGCAGATAGCACGTCTCAAAGAAACAAAGTGAAACGATGAACAGCAGCGTGATGGGAATCCATGAGTTGATGCGCAGTTTACTCTCTACGTAACTGAACAGATAATAGGTCAGCAGCATATAGAGTAGCACCAGCGTAAACCAGTATCCTGCCTTCATCGACGAGGCCAATGCTTCAGAGAGGCTGTCGGCAAAAGGCGTTGTGGGGACTATTGCCAGGAAGAGCAGGAAGAACACCACCGTTGGGATGATTTGTACGCGCAGTTTCTTCAAAGACAACTCGCCAAGCGTACGGGCGTTCCAAACTCGACCTGCTTTATATGCCAGAAATCCGCTGATAAAGAAGAACAGGGGCATGCGGAAGAGCAGGAACAGTTGCAAAGCCACTGACCAGCGTATCTTCATATCGAACGACTTCAGGGCAACATGGTTGGTGACCACAAGAATCATCGTGAAGCCCCGCAGAGCATCAAGCCAGCCTAAGCGCGGCTTCTTAATCGTAGCGCCCGGCTCTGCCGCCTTGCTATGCAAAGAACTCAAGTTTTCCGACATGGATTGCTAATTTGTTTAAGTCAGGCAATTGCATATAATCGCCATAGAGATGACGCAGGTGGGCGTCAGCATCACGAGGCACAGGGAACTCACGACCCTCGAACACATGGGTGGTAAGGGGGAAGATCTCATCCATATAACGACGTTTATGAAAGGGGATACCCATGCCAGAAGTTATTGTTGATAATTGAGAATTGAAAATTGAAAATTGAAAATTCTTGGACGAGCCAAGCGGCAAAGCCGAGCGAAAAATTGAGAGGAGGGCGCGGAGGCAAGGGAACACAAAGCGGTTATTGAAATCGAAGATACGGCGCACCTTGCGGATGGCCTTGGTGTCATCAGTGCTTGTGCGCCAGATCTTATACATGTGACCAACGGTCTTCTCCGTCAGCTTATGCAGCCAGATGGGGTGCTGCTCCAAAGGAAAGATGTCGATATAGATTCCTTGCTCCTGCCACAGACGGTCGTAGTTGTTCTGTTCCAACATCTTCGAACGACGGTCGCGCACCTTCGCATAATAGAAGAAATAGTTGGGATCCGTCTCGTCATTCTGTAAGGCGAGCCAGTCTGGCAGTTCTGACGGCAAGACCTCCATCAGTCGTACATAATCCGAACGCATCATCTCTATGTCGAGATCGTCATCCCAGGGGATGAAGCCATTGTGGCGCATGGCCCCAATCAGCGTACCGCTACTGAGCCAGTAACGGATATTGTGCTTCTTACAAATCTTATCCACCTCAACGAGAATGTCGAGCATCCTCATCTGTTGGCGTCGCAATAACGAACCTTCTGGGTTGAAGCGTTTACGCAGTTCTTCGTTTGTCATCGGCTGCAAAATTACAAAAAAAAGTGAAAAGTGAAAAGTGAAAAGTGAATAATTTGCTACCGCCGATAAAAAAGTTCAATGTTCAATGCTCAATGTTCAATGTTATTTGTATCTTTGCAGAGAAATTACACAAAAGATGAAGCATCCCGCCAAGACAGACGTAGCCGTACTGCTACTGTTCTTCAACCGCAGTGACACTTTCCGTCAGGTGTTTGACGCTGTGCGACTGGCGCGGCCCTCGAAATTGTTCCTCTATCAGGACGGACCTCGAGGAGAACGCGATATGGCTGGCATTGAAGCCTGTCGTGAGATGGCGAGCGATGAGCATATTGACTGGGAGTGTGAGGTGCATCGTCTGTATCAGGAGAAGAACTACGGCTGCGACCCTTCGGAGTATATCTCGCAGAAATGGGCCTTTTCCATTGTCGACAAATGCATTGTTCTGGAGGATGATGACGTGCCGGCACAGTCGTTCTTCCCGTTCTGCAAGGAGATGCTCGACCGTTATGAGCACGACGAGCGCATCACGATGATCTCCGGCTTCAATATCGATGAGGTGACTGAGGATTGTCCATACGACTATTTCTTCACCTCCACCTTTGCCATCTGGGGCTGGGCATCGTGGCGGAGAGTCATCGACCAGTGGGACGGAAAGTATTCTTTCCTCGACGACACCTATAACATGCGACAACTGAAGGCCCTTGCTGAACAGCGGAGGTATCGAAAGGATATGATACAGATGTTCCAGAACCACCGTCAGACAGGCAAGGAATACTACGAGAGCATCTTCTGGGCGACGATGCTGTTCAACTCCGGACTCGCCATCATGCCGTCGAAGAACCAGATCAACAACCTGGGGCTGATGGCCGACTCCACACATTTTACCGCCTCTGCCAAGACGACGCCAAAGCGTCTGCGTCGCATCTTCACCATGCAGCGCCATGAACTGGCGTTTCCCCTCAAACATCCGAGATACGTGATAGAGAATATTGAATACAAGGAACGGCTATATAAGGTTAATGCCTGGCGGCATCCCTGGACAAAAATCAGTTACTCACTGGAAGAACTATGGCTGAACCTACGCTATGGCAATCTGAGTCACATCAGTCGCTCTTTTTCTCGCCGGCTCCGCAAATGGCTCGGCACAGAAAAGCACGTCTAAAGAACTGTCCTTATGGGCGACAGCAGGAAGTCTGTAAGGATATATCCGTTATATATGAACAGATAGAGCGTCAGCAGGAGCACTCCAAGGCGCAACCATCGAGACTTTACACTGCTGAAAAGGAAGGCAACAGCTACGGGCAGCATATAGGCCCAATGGGGGGTCATGATATAGATCTCGTTAATGCCGAATCCCAGAACAATGTGAATAAACATGTCGAAGGCAAAACACGACAGACAGAGCCACAGGAACCGACTCTTTCTGCCACACCAGATGCCAACCACAGCCAGTAACAGGATAATGGCCTCAACCACTTCACTCACCTTCCACCTGTAAGGCACGAACACGGGCCGATATACCAGCACATCCTCCAGCAGATAGTCCTGATGGAACTGTAGTGACTCTCCAAAGAGATTGTCGTATGTTGTCTGCCAACGCGAGGTCGATATGTCCGTCCACTTCAGGAAACCTTCATTTTCCATCGGCTTACCGCTCTTAGCCGCCTGAAGCTGCTTATATTTTTCACGCTTGGCTTTCTTGGCCTCAAAATTCGCTCTCTCTTCTGGCGACATCTGTGCCACACGGGCCTTCACCTCTTCTGCCTTTCTCATCTTCTGCTCAGTACGGGCCTTCTCCTTAGGCATGGTAAACGTACTGAACTCCCACGTTGCCACTCCCCAGAGTAATGCCATTGGCAAGATGACAGCCAGAAGCAGATACTTCGGACGGAAGAAATCCTTTAGGTTCACGAAATATCCCGCCAGGAATATCTTGATGCCATTGCTCAGCGTGACACCCGCAGTGATAAAGAAGAGGATGGCCGACTGCCACCAACGGAACTCCCGTCCTTTCTGGATACAACGCCCGGAGATATAGAGTGTTGTCATGATTAGGAACATGGAAACCGTAAAATGATCGGGCACAATGACTGACAGCAGGATGTATGCCATTGAAAAGCCGAAGGCCGTCAGCAAAGTGGCGTCCCATCGTCCCAGATCCACCACCTCACGATGAATCCTATAAAGGAAGATATAAGCGTAGAGCGAGCACAGGATGATTGGCAGAGCCACCAAGTACTGTACACAGTTTACGCCAGTCAGCCATGTCAGACCTTCATTCAACTGGTTGAGGGGCCACACCAAAAATGCCAACAGCGGATGACGATGCACCTCGTAGATCACGTCCCAGTCCGTCACCGTCATATAGGTATAGGGATCATAGCCTGCCAGGTGCAACTCACGTTGAAATACCTTTATGTAAGGTCCGAAACCTGGTTGCAGGAACAACTCATGCAACCGTCGTATAAACAGCGTGTTCAACGCCACGATGACCGCCAAAGCCACCACAGCCTGTACCCGTTCTTCAGCCTTCACTCTGAACAGGCCCAATGCCCTTTTCACTTTCGCGTTCATCTAATCCCTTGCTATTCCTCAGCAAAGGCTGTGGCCTCAGCCTCAGCGATGATTTCCTCTCGCGTTTTCTCCTTCGGAGTGGCTGTGATATCAGAGAGGTCAAACTCTGGGTCGGAAACTTCTTTGGTCTCCTTACTCCTTCTCTCTTTCTCTCCTTCTCTCTTGTCTCCTGACTCCTGACTCCTCGCACTAACAATAAAGTCCTGCTCCTGTTCTGTGTCAGGGACAGCCATTGCTGGTTCTTCCTCCATCTTAGTACGTTCTGTCTTGGCTGCAAAGATCGCATCGACGAACTGTGGCTCGCGCTTCAAACGCTGAAGCGTGTCTTTCGAGGCCCGCTGCTGAGCCTCTTTCTTCGAATAGCCGGAACCCTTTTCGCCCTCGACACCCTCCAACAGCACCTGAAAACTGAAAATAGGACTACCGTTTTCATCCGTCTTCTGCTTCAGCATACGGAACTCCTGACGCACACGGTTCTTCTGGCTCCACTCCAGCAGCTTCGACTTGAAATTTACTTCTTTGAAAGCCACCTTGTCGATATCGATGTATTTGCCAAGAATCTGCTTCTCGAAGAACTCCAGACAGGCATCGTAACCACGGTCGAGATAGATGGCACCCACAAGGGCCTCAAAAGCGTTGCCCTCGACATAACTGTTGTGCGATGTGCTGTGACTGGCCGAAAGGAGCAGTCCTCCAAGTCCCATCTCGTTGGCAAGTTTCCCAAGTGTCTCACGACTCACCAGCTTAGAACGTGTATTGGTGAGGAATCCTTCCCGCTTGCCTTCATAGTGGCGATAGACGATATAACCCACCGCCGCATCGAGTATGGCATCGCCAAGGAACTCCAGCCGTTCGTTGTTTAACGGCTTGCCCTTGTCATTACGCTTGCGGATGCTCTTGTGCATCAGCGCCATTTTATAATAATCGATGTTACGGGGATAGAAACCCAAAATGCCGTAAAGAGAAGAAAAAAGCTCCTTCTCCTTGCGGAAAGGGAGCCTTATACGGTCGATAATATCCTTAAGCCTCATACTTCTTGAATACAACGCAGGCGTTGTGACCACCGAAACCGAAGGTATTGCTCAGTCCGGCACGTACGACACGCTTCTGCGCCTTGTTGAAGGTGAAATTCAGGTCATAGTCGATCTCCGGATCACGGTCATCGTCCTCGTGGTTAATCGTGGGAGGAATGATGTCGTTCTTCACGGCAAGCACTGTGGCCATAGCCTCTACAGCACCAGCGGCACCAAGCATGTGACCAGTCATCGACTTTGTAGACGAGATGTTCAGCTTGTATGCTGCCTCTCCAAAGACCTCCTTGATGGCTTTTGCCTCAGAGATGTCACCCACGTGAGTGCTCGTACCATGAACGTTAATATAGTCGATATCCTCGGGCTTCAGATTGGCGTCTTCAAGGGCACTCTGCATCACGAGCTTGGCTCCCAGTCCCTCAGGATGAGAGGCGGTGATGTGATGAGCGTCGGCACTCATGCCTGCACCAACCATCTCTGCGTAAATCTTTGCGCCACGAGCCTTGGCGTGCTCCAACTCTTCAAGGATGAGACAACCGGCACCCTCAGCCATGATGAATCCGTCGCGGCTGGCGCTGAACGGACGACTGGCCTTCTCTGGCTCTTCGTTGCGGGTGGAGAGAGCGTGCATGGCGTTGAAGCCGCCGACACCTGTGGCGCAGATAGCTGCCTCAGCACCACCAGCTACGATAGCGTTGGCCTTGCCCAGACGAATCAGATTGAAGGCATCAGCCAGTGCGTTCGATGAAGAAGCACAAGCAGAAGCTGTGATATAGTTAGGACCATGGAATCCGTACATAATAGAAATCTGTCCAGCAGCGATATCAGCAATCATCTTCGGAATGAAGAAAGGATTGAACTTCGGACCATTCTCCATGTGCTGACCATAGTACATCACCTCCTCCTCGAAAGTCTTGATACCGCCGATGCCAACACCGAAGACCACACCTATGCGGTTCTTGTCGATTGTCTCCAAATCCATGCCACAGTCTTTTACGGCCTGAATGGCGGCAATCATAGCGAACTGCGTATAGCGGTCCATCTTGCGGGCTTCCTTGCGATCAAGGTAATCGTTCACATTGAGATCCTTAACCTCGCAGGCAAACTTTGTCTTAAACAGGGTTGTATCGAAAAGTGTAATGGGTGCAGCACCGCTTACGCCGTTGACGAGGTTCTTCCACGTCTCTTCTGGCGTATTACCTACAGGCGTCACGGCACCAAGGCCCGTTACGACTACTCTTTTTAATTCCATAAACTAAAATTAAAGCATAATGGTTGCTTCGACTGAAGCAACCATTATGTATTTATGATCAAATTTATTTTGCGTTCTCCTCGATGTATGCGATAGCGTCACCAACGGTGCCGATCTTCTCTGCCTTATCATCGGGAATAGAAATACCGAACTCCTTCTCGAACTCCATGATCAGCTCAACGGTGTCCAGTGAATCTGCACCCAGATCATTGGTGAAGCTGGCCTCTGCCTTAACTTCTGCCTCGTCAACACCCAGTTTGTCTACGATAATTGCCTTTACTTTGCTTTCAATTTCTGACATAATTGTAATACTTTAAATGTTAATATTTGATTTTGCTATCTTGAAAAATAACGGCCTTTTGCCGAAATCGGGTGCAAAGTAACACATTTTCTTTCACTTACGCAAATTTTTTTAAGAAAAACTGTTACCTTATTGCACATTCGGTGGGATAGTGTGCAAAAAAAGAGCCTTTTTCGACATGATTTCTCTATAAAAAAATAAAAATAGATGAAAATACGCACTTTTAGTTGGTTAATTGAAAAACTTTCTGTAGTTTTGCGGAATAAAAGCAAAAAATATGGATAAGATTACGGTTTCTGGTTTACGGTTTACAGAACAGGCCAACGAGATTTTCTATCGTGTGATAGCCGATTATCACGTGGCTGACAATGTTGATACTCCCATCCAAAATCCATATCAAGAAGACAGTATCGAGAACCGTCTTTATCTGAAGTGCTGGATTGATACTGTACAATGGCATTTAGAGGATCTTATACGTGATCCCAATATCGACCCTGTAGAGGCTCTGGCATTGAAGCGCCGCATCGATAAGAGTAATCAGGACCGTACGGATCTGGTGGAGGATATCGACTCATGGTTCCGTGGTCACTATAGCGAGGTAAAGGTGTTGCCTGATGCCCGTCTGAACACAGAGAGTCCTGCATGGGCCATCGATCGTCTGAGTATTCTCGCCTTGAAGATCTGGCATATGAAGGAACAAGTCGATCGTCATGATGCTGATGCAGAGCATATCGCCCGTTGTCAAGCCAAACTCGATGTCCTTCTGGAGCAGCAACTCGACCTCTCACTGGCCATTGATCAGTTATTAGAGGATATCGAAGCAGGACGAAAGTACATGAAAGTGTACCGTCAGATGAAGATGTACAACGACCCCACCACCAATCCTATATTATATAATAAAGGTAAAAGCGAATAGTAAAAAGTGAAGAAGGAGCATATACTCGTCATACGATTCTCTGCCCTTGGTGATGTGGCAATGGCCGTTCCTGTGGTATGGGCGCTTGCAACACAGTACCCAGATATACGTATTACTGTGCTCAGCAGGGCCTTTGCACGGCCGCTGTTCGCTGATCTGGCGCCCAACGTGAATTTCATGGAGGCGGACCTGAAACATGAATATCATGGTTTAAGAGGTCTTAACGCACTCTACCGCAGACTGGTGGCCAAGCAGTTCACTAAGATTGCCGATCTCCATGATGTGATTCGCTCTGAATATCTGCGCATGCGTTTTAATGTTGGCAGATACCGCGTGGAACATATCAGGAAGCATCGCAAGCAGCGCCGACAACTCATCAACCCCAAAAAAAGGGTAAGACAGCCTTTACCTTCCTCCTTTATGAGTTATGCAGAGGTGTTCGCCCGTCTTGGCTATCCCATTGACATCAGTTCCTTCCACAGCATCTTCCCTCAAGAAGGTGGGAATCTGAATATGTTGCCTGCTGCCATCGGGCCGAAGAAAAGCTTCGAACAATGGATTGGTATTGCTCCTTTCGCAGCACATCCTGGAAAGGTGTATCCTCCAACACTCATGGAACAAGTCATCAGTCAGTTGCTGCAGAAATATCCCAAGGCACGTATCTTCCTCTTCGGACGGGGTAAGGATGAGAACATCTATTTCCAACAGTGGACAGAACGCTATCCTCAGTGTCTTTTCGTGGGTCAACACTGTGAGACGATGTATCAGGAACTGATCCTGATGAGCCATCTCGACGTCATGCTGTCGATGGACTCTGCCAATATGCATTTGGCCTCACTTACTGGTACACCCGTCGTCAGCGTCTGGGGAGCCACTCACCCGATGGCCGGATTCCTTGGATACAACCAAAAGGAGGAAAACATCATACAAACCGACCTCGATTGCCGTCCGTGCAGCATCTTCGGCAACAAGAAATGTCATCGAGGCGACTATGCTTGCCTGCAGAACATTCCGCTCGAGCGGATTGTTGACAGAATAACAACCCTTATTAATAACTAAAACTTTTAGAAAATTATGAAGTACATTTGCGAAGTTTGCGGTTACGTCTATGACCCCGCAGTAGGAGATCCCGACGGTGGCATCGCCCCTGGAACAGCCTTCGAGAACATTCCCGACGATTGGGTATGCCCCATCTGCGGTGTTGGCAAGGACGATTTCAAGCCCGAGTAACAAGAATTAAATAAGGTGGCACAGTTTGCCACCTTATTTATATTTACCACCACTACTTTTATGCCTTTTCTGACTGATTATCGTCATCATAAAAGGCTGTTTTTGATGAACTGGCCATAATTAAGGACGAACTCAAGGCACCTTAAAATTTTTCTGGACTTTTCCTTGCAGAATCTTTTTATTTTCATTAAATTTGTTACGACAAATAACGAAATCATTATCAAACTGAGTATTACGATTATGAAAAAAACAATTGTTTTATTAGCTACTGTTCTTCTCGTGGCATCAAATGCTTTTGGAAAAGAACGATCACGAACAGAAATGGACTCTATTGCTCAATCAGTACACTTTACCTTTATGAATAGAGCAAGGTCATTCTCCGGCGAAACGAGTGGCGATCGTCTCATTTCGGACGCTGTTTGTTCCATTGCCCTAAACAGACAACTAAGGCAAGTCTTCCCTGATGTAAACAAAGATTTCTTTGTTGTTTATTCTTATCAAAAAGGAAAGCCTGGCTATGCTATTATTTCAACAGACGACAGAATGCCTGCTTTAATTGCATTCTCAGATAGCCAACGTTTCAAGACAGACGAGATTCCTACTGCCATGCAATATATGCTTGCGCAATTCACTAAGAACTTGAACGAACGCGAAGAAGTCCCAGCTACGACAAGGTCATCTGAAATCTCAGAAGTTGCTCCATTGCTTGGAGATATTGCTTACAGCCAAGATACTCCTTATAATGACAGATGCCCTATGTTGAATGGTAAACGTACTGTGACAGGTTGCCTAGCTACTGCCATGGCTCAGATTGTTGCATATTATAGATATCCAACACAGATGCTTGGTAACAAGATAGAGTATGTAACCGAAACTTACAGTCTTCCTGTCAGTTGGGATTGTGCAAACACCACATTCGATTGGGACAACATACTTGATACTTACAGTTCTGTGCCCATTACGGAATATAATGCCAATGAAACTACTACAGACAAACAATTCTTGTCATTCACCAACCTCAAGGTGTCAGACAAGAACAAATTGGAAATATCAGATTTATACAATTCAAGTTCGGAAACGTTGACTGGTGACTTGCAATTATTGCTATTCAACAACGATGGTCTTTTTATCCGGCCTATAGGGCAGATTATCAACATTAATGAACTGCAGCCTGGTTATGGTTGGGGCACATACTTCATTGAACACCTTATACCCGGAGACATTGAAGATGGAGATTACAGGTTATACCTTGGCCTGAAACTCAAAGGCTCAAACGAATGGTCTGTCATGCAGAGGTCTGTACAAAATTCTCAGCGCGAGGAGTTTTATCTCAGCCTCTCGAAAGTTGGGGCACATTACGCCATTGGAGACAAATCTTTCCTTTGTGGTTATACCAAAGCACAGGGAGAAGCCATTGCCACACTTCTTGGAGCCTGTGGTGCAGCTGCTCGAATGAATTACGGCCCTGAAAGCAGTACGAACAACAGTAATCTCGGTGTTGGTCTTATAAACCATTTTGGGTATGACGAAGGACTTTACTTCATTGACTCCAGCATGTCACCCTCAAAAGCATGGATGGAGAATTTCGTTCAAACAGAATTATTGCAAAAAAGGCCTGTTTATTGCAATGGTTCGACCATTGAAAACAAAGCCCATGCATTTTTGATAGATGGATTCCGGTATATGGACTCCAATCCGTATTTTCATGTTAATTGGGGTTGGAACGGAGCTGATAACGGCTATTTCCTCATCGATGCTATAACCACCTCAGGAAACGACAACTATGCCTATTCATATAATTTGACCTTAGGCCTCAAACCTGATGACGGATTGGAAGATGGTGTTCTTTTCGCTGCAAAAAAGATAGAAGCGTCCATCGCTGATGAGAAAATCATCCTGGCTTTAGAAAACTTCAGTAACCGTACAATTAAAGATTTCAATGGTGACATCATCATATATGCCATTGACGGACAAGGCAAAGAATACCTTCTAGGCGAAGACCATTGGGATTTCTGGATGGCATTTGGTCAATTTGAAAAGTGGGATAAGACAATAGACATTCCCCAAGGATTACCTTCAGGAGAATATAAGATTGTAATGAGAACAAAAGAAAGCAGGTCATTACTTCAGAAAGATATTCTGACACCCTCTAATCCTGTCATCAAGATTGAAAACTCAACTGCTATCAAAAATGCTGTAATAACAGAGCAACCTATCACAGAAATCTACAGTTTGACAGGCAGAAAGATGCCATCTCCTAAAAAACTTCCAAAAGGATTGTTTATTGTTAATGGTAAGAAATATATCTACAAATAGAGAAACTCAAATATATATAATAAGGTGGCAATCGATGTGCCACCTTATTTTTTAATGATCTTCCTGATAGAACCATCCTCTTGACGGATGATGTTCATGCCTTTCTGAGGCTGACGAAACTGGCGACCCTGCAGATTATACGACTTCGAACCAACTTTCGGCTGTTGTTTTGTGGCAGTAATGGCCGTAGGGATGTTGATTACATCGTCGTAGGCCTTGAAAGTTCCCCAAAAAGGGTCGTCAGACCAATAAAATCCAAGGACTTCTATCGGTGCGTGGAGTGTAATCTGGGCGCGTATTTCAGGATCAATGGGATCATAACGACTCACCTTTGGAGGAAGTGCTGCCAAAATGGTGAAGTCGCAAAGGGCATTACAACCCGAGAAACAATCCTCACCAATATGTTCGATATTCTTGCCTATATACACGGCGGTAAGGTTCTTACAGCCGTCAAAGGCCTCTTCCCCCATACTACGTACACCATCTGGAATAACGATTTCAGAGAACTGACAATCCTGGAAGGCATTCTCGTCGATGACGGTCACCGTATAAACCATACCGTTCTGTGTAACGGTTTCTGGGATGATGACTGTTCCCGTGAGATCTTTGTCTGCCGCTTTAACGTAGGCTTCGTGCTCTACACCTTCATACCAACTGCCCTCGTAGCAGGTGTAATAGATACCATTCAGTCCTTCCTCACGCAGGTTTTGTGCACTGGCCAGCATTGGCAGCAGGGTCATAATAATCGAAATAAAATAAAGTTTTTTCATTGTCTTTTGCTTTTTTGTTGGCACAAATATAAGCAATAATCCCTAAATGACGGTCTATTTAAAGACTGTTTTTGATGAACTGGCTGAAATTAAGGATGAACTCAGGGGAGGTAAAAATAATTGTTGCGTAAAATTTGCTGATATCATCGTTTTATTCTAACTTTGCAGGAAAGAAAAAAATAAGGAGTTATGAGAAAGAACACAAAACGCTTGCTAACGATGATGACTATGCTGTGTCTGAGCCAAATGACACAGGCACAGATAGAGAGTCATCTGACCTATCGCCGCTATACTACACAAGACGGACTACCGCAGATGCAGACGGAGCGCGTGTGGCAGGATTCACAAGGATATATTTATATAGGTACGTTATCTGGGTTTGTGCGTTACGACGGTCGCTCATTCACACCCTTTCTGAAAGGACGACGGGAAAACATCGTGGACTTTAAAGAAGTAGACGGACAGGTAAGAGCCCTTAGTTTTGCCCGTCAGTGGATGGTGGATGACGACGAGGTGAAACCACAGCTCTTTGACGCTCAGAAACGATGGTTTCTTAATAATCTGAATGCCGGAAGCTTGTCTGAAGACTATGTACTGATGGAGGATCAGATGGAGGAGAACCGTCGTCTGTGCAAGATGACAGAAACGGGTTTCACTTCATTGCTGAAGGGAAAACTGCTGGACGAGATGACGCCAGACAGAAAACTCTTCATCGACTCCGCAAACATATATGTGCCTACGGATAGAGGTCTTTTTCGCGTAGAAGGATATAAGGCGATGAAAGTCTCTGCCAAGAAAGATATTTACACACTCCTTCGAACAGACTCTGCCCTCCTGGCTTTCGCTTCCGATGGCATCTACACCATCAATGGCCATCGCTTGAAACGAATGATACAAGCAGACTGGTCATCTGCTTTCTTCGGGCTAACTGTCAAAAGCATGAAATCTGGCACATTAGTGATTGCCGACGAACATACGGTATACATCTATGACGGCCATACGATAAGCAAAGCCATTAGCGACATCAATCTCATCAAGGATCTGCTTATTGACCGCTGGGAACGTCTCTGGGTGGCTACTTATCAGGGACTCTATTGTCTTTTCAACCGCAATTTTACCAACCATCGTCTTACAGACAAGGAAGATATTGCCCGTGCCATAGGCATCGATGGGAAAGGCTCGCTGATCATCGGCACGCTGAATGGAAAAGTGCTGATAGATGGGCAAATCAAGGAGGACGACAAACAACAGTACTACAATCCTGGTAGTACCACTCTCAAAGGACGGGTTTTTATGGTGGGCAACGGAGACATCAGGGAAGCAGGTGAAGACAAGACACTCCGTTGGTTAGGACTCCAAAAAAATCGTTATCAGTTCGTGACAGCAGACAATGACAGACTCATCGTTGGCAGCAGAAAGGGTATATTAAGCTACGATGTGGAAACAAACGTAATTGATACGCTCTCTACTGAAATCCTTCATCCCTGGTGTGCTGCCAAAGATGCAGAAGGTCGTTTATGGGTGGGTAGCAGTCCAGGACTCTACTCAATATCCAAAGACGGTATCACCACCAAGACAGATTACCCGCAGAAACTTATCATTACGACGATGACAGATGACAAGAGAGGTAACGTCATATTTGCCTCAGCTGATTCACTGTTTATGATTCGAAATGGACAGGTGGTACCAATGAGCACTCAGATACCTGAATTAGCAGGCCATGAAATACGATCGTTGTATGTGTCACCACGAGGTTTCCTTGTGATAGCTGTCATTGACGGTCTGTTCTTGAGCCGAATAGATAAAGAATGCCAACTCAGCGATGTACGCTTCTTCGATCACATGAATGGCTTCACGGCCCTTGAACCCCAAATGGCGACAATGGCAGAGACCTCTGATGGCACTATCTGGATGGCAGGTCTGGAAGAGATGACATCCTTCCGTCCAGAAGATTTATATTCCTACCATGAAGAAGACACCTATATCGCCCCACCTTTGAAATGGTGGCAACGCTGGTGGGTGTGGGTGATTGCCTTTGTGATTGTAGCCATCTTACTGTGGATAGCAGCACGATGGTATGAACACCGTCGTAACCGCAAGGAAATGATGATACTGCAACAGGAGAAGCTGCAAAGAGAAAAACAAATCAGTAATATTCGTCAGAAAGCCATTGAGGCAGAACCCAACGAACTAGCCCGAGATATTGTTAAATTGACAGAAAACACCAATAGGATGAAGATGACCTTTCACACCATCAACGGCACAATGATTATTGAACCTACCGATATTGCCTATTTCAAAGCCGACGGCAATTACACGAAGTTGGTCACCTTTCATGGCACTGAGATGATTGTCAAGGGCATCGGCTCATTGATGGACAAAAATCTGGACCAAAAGATATTCGTACGTGCTGACCGCAGTACGGTAGTAAATATCCACAACATAGTCCAACTGATACCACGCGAACGGCGCTGCATCTTCCGTTCTTCAGACGGTCAGGAACTTGAGACTACACTCCTCGCTCCAGCCTTCAAACGGTTAGAGGCATTCTTATAGCGAAATGCCAGATGACGATGCCAGCAGTGACAGAGACATTCAGGGAGTGCTTGGTGCCGAACTGAGGAATCTCAAGACAGCCATCGCTGGCATCAACCACTTCCTGATGAACACCTTTGACTTCGTTGCCGAAAACTACGGCATACTTTTTTCCATATAAAGGTTTGAAATCCTGCAACATTGTAGAACCATGAGCCTGTTCGACAGAAAAAACTTCATAGCCCTCGGCTTTTAATAATTCCACTGCCTCCAAGGCTGTCTTATAGTAGTGCCAGGCGACACTATCCTCGGCTCCTAAGGCCGTCTTGTGAATCTCAGTACTAGGAGGCGTAGAAGTGATACCACAGAGGCATACGCGCTCTATACGAAAAGCATCGCCAGTACGAAACACACTGCCTACGTTATACATTGAACGTACATCATCGAGCACAACTACCAATGGCAGTTTTTGGGACTCACGGAACTCCTCAACCGTGAGCCGCTGCATTTCTATCGTACGAAGTTTCTTCATCAAATATCAATACCATTATCATAGCCTATCTCCACTTCATAATGCCCATTGGTAGAAAAATCATAGACATAATAATAGGGTTGTTCTGTCGTATGCTCATCAGGTTCGGCATTCTTCTGATACTGTTTACCCTTCTTGCCGTAAACTTGAGGATCAACATTCGAAAGATATTTGATACCATCAGCAGTAAAGTCCTTCGTGAATTGCTTATACCATTGTTCAGATGAAGTGATGATTACAAAACGTGTCACCCTACCTGTCTTCCGAGATTCATCGAAGAAGAAATTGAAATTCACTCCGAAATAATTATCGTCAGTAGCCGTGAATTTGTAATCTTCGTATTTCACACCATTACCCCAACAGTAACTGATAGCAGGACTGTCACCACCCCAATCTGCGTCTGATATATAACGATCAGCCAACTGCATGGGAAGACCAAGATTGCCAAAAAGGTCAGCAAAAAACTTCTCATCGCATTTGCATCCAGGTTGAATGATTTCCATCGCCATCTGATAGGTGAATAATGAAGAATCAGCAACAACTGTATTAATACTATCATTCTCTTCACCATTGTCATCTGACTCCGTACTATTATCAACGTAATACTGTTGCTGTACTTTAGGTGTACAAGCAATGAACGACAGTAACATGACTGCTGACATCAAGATAAGAGTCAGTCCACTTTTAATAATTACAGTTTTCTTCATATGGTTTTTATTTATTTTGCTGCAAAGATACTAAAAACATCGAATATTAAACATTTAACTTTGAACTTTTTTATTTGCGACAGTATATTTTTCACTATTTACTCAAAAAACTGTTGATAACTATGTGGATAAGTGTGTGGAAAAACTATTCAGTAATTCATAAAAACAACAGTCAAGAGTCTCTGGTATGGATATCCATAGACTTATTCTACGGAAAAATAAAAGATTTCCACGTTTTTTTGCTGAAAAAAGATATAAACTTATTAAATTTGCACCAAAAAAGAAAATTGTGGATAAACTTATATATCATCTCATAATCAGCAAAATATAATTCACAATCATAATTGACAACTGACATTTTATAATTAATAAGTTATTATACAAGAAAAAAGAGAAAAAGTTATCAAGATATTCACGGCATATCATCCTACTATTCTCTATTTTTTATTAAAGAAAAAAAGAAATAAATAATATTTTGTGATGTTGAAAAAGAAATGGACTGAACAAGGATTCATCGATGAGCCAGTAGCTGAAGGTACTGACTTAAAGGCTGAAATTCGTCGTATGTGTAAGGAAAAGGATGCAATTATCCTTGCTCACTATTACACAATTGGTGACATTCAGGAGATTGCCGACTTTGTAGGCGACTCATTGGCCTTGGCGCGTAAGGCTGCAGAAACGGATGCAAAGGTAATGGTAATGTGTGGTGTTCACTTTATGGCTGAGACATGTAAACTGCTCTCACCAGATAAGACTGTACTTTGTCCTGATCTGAATGCCGGCTGTTCGCTTGCTGATTCATGTAAGGCTGAGGATCTTAAGAAATATAAGAAAGAGCATCCTGGTTATCAGGTAATATCTTATGTGAATACTACAGCAGCTGTGAAGGCTTTGACGGATGTAGTAGTTACTTCTGGTAATGCCAAGAAAGTAGTTGACCAATTGCCTAAGGATGCAAAGCTGATATTTGGTCCTGACTATAATCTTGGTAATTATATCAATGAAGTGACAGGTCGTGAGATGTTGCTTTGGAATGGCGGTTGTCATGTACATGAGCGTTTCTCTGTTTCAAAGATTGTCGAACTCAAAAAACAATATCCTGAAGCTGTCGTAATGGCTCATTTAGAGTGTAAGGGACCAGTACTGGCTATTGCAGATGTAAAGGGTTCTACGGCTACGATGCTGAACTATGCTCAGCAGAGTGACAAGAAGCAGTTTATTGTAGCCACAGAGGCCGGTATTCTCCACGAGATGCAGCGAACGTGTCCAGACAAAGAATTTATACCTGTGCCTCCTGAAATCAGCGAGAGCGGTCTGGAATGCAGTTGTAACGAGTGTCAGTATATGAAGATGAATACTTTATTAAAGATATATAATACACTAAAATACGGATGGCCTTCAGTAGAGGTTGATCCAAAGATAGCAAAAAAGGCTGTGAAACCTATAAACAAAATGCTGGAGTTGAGTTAATCACTCCAGCATTTCTCTTTACTTGCTTATGATGTATTTTTTACCATCTTTGATATATAAGCCTTTATTGGATGGTTTTCTAATGATCCGTTGACCATTTAAGTTATAGTAATAGGTTGTTTGATGATTTAAAACAACCTTGATATCATTAGAAATAGAAGCAATTTTATGATCAAGATAATTCATGTGTCTTGTGAACCAATCTATGATATAATTGAGTTCAGAATCGAAATTGAGTTCTTTACCATCAATATCAGTATCTTTTGACCATCTGTTTTCTTCTCTTTGTGCAGCACCACTTTTTTTAATCAAATCATAATAGAAAATATAGCGATTGATAAGACTATCTGTAGAAAGGTAATTTTTCCTCAATTGAAAATAACGTTCTGAAACTTTTTCATTAAAGTTATTGGCGTTGAGTTCCCTTAGTCTTACATACAATTTCATATTAATATTCATTTCATATTCTGGAGAGGAACTTCCTACTATGTTTTTTTCTGTCCATTTTTGTCCTACTGTCGCATCTAAATCCCAAACAGCAAGTGTTAGTTTCTTATCTTCGTTTTTATTGTAAGTGGCCCAATATATATTTTTACCAATATTGTCATAAGCATTCATCGTTTGAAGGAAAATATAATAATCAATCAAAACGGGCATGTCGAAATATTCATCAACTTTATCAGTAAACTCTTCATTACTGCTATTCACTACAAAATCAATAGCGTTATATAGCGTGCTATAGTCAGTGGTATTAAGGTCATTCAAATCCGGATATTTCACCTCGAATACATCCCATGTTTCACTATGATTATCATAAGGTACAACATCCCACATTAAGGCACATCCATAGCCTTCAGATTTCCATAGTTGTCCATTAATGGTATTATTATCGATTTTTTTTAATTTCAATTGTTTTCTGTCTATGGCTTCTGTCAGGCAGTAAATACCTATATAATCGTTATTAAGGTAAACTTCCACGACACGGCCTCTCGTGCCTGAAAGAACGCCAGATTCCTTATGACTGTAATATGGCTTTTCTGCAAAATCATTCCACAGGTCAGTAGCAATTCTGTTTCTTAGTCTGAAAAGATCTGCCTGACCTGCATCCAATATCCAATTATTATCTACTCTAAGACCAAGCAAACTAACGTCTTCAGATAATTTTATTTTATAATTTCGTTTATGTTTGCCTTCAGAATTAGTTGAGCCTCCACGCCATTTTATGTTAATCTTAAACTTGGTTGTGTCAGAATCAACAATATACATTTCCCCCTCTTGATATTCGTAACCAAAACTGCCAAAAAGATAAACTTGTGGTAATTGTGCCTTTGTACTAATAACAACAGATAAGAGAAGTAATGAAAGACAAAAACGTTTCATATAAAATATCAGTTAATAACTGCTATTTTGCATACCGTTCCTTTATCACCTGATTTTGTGGCAGTGATGACCATATAAATTCCACTGGCCACTCTCCTACCCTTAGTGTCGCAGCCGTCCCATGTGAACATACCACCATTACTGCGTCCTTCAGCGATTAAGGCACCATTCGAGGCTGTCACTTTCACATCGGCATCATAACTAAGACCTGTTACTGTAATAAGACCTGTATAATCTGGTGTTACAGGATTTGGATAGGCATAAACGTTATTGTCATCCATCGTTTCATTAGCTTCTGTGGCATCGCTCATATATGAGCAAAGGCCGTAGTCTGAAAGGAAGAATACTTCGCCTGAAGCAGGATTGATAGCGATAGAGGCTATATTGTCGGATATAAGTTTTGAGTTACTGGTATTGAAACTGTGTATCTGTTCCATATTATCGGCGCTGATAAGGAAAGCACCTGCATTGTCGCTGCCGAACCACTTACGATTACCTCCATCGATGGCTATGCTACTGATGCTGACACCACTGAGTAAATAGTCGGCAAGGTTCGAGCCATCATTACGTGGAACTTTTACTTGATAGAATGTGACACTGCTCTCCCCTACTTCACTCTTCTGAATCATAAACGGTCCTACATCTGTACCTACCCAGATATTTCCTTCCTTATCTTCGCAGACACAGGTAATCCAGTTGATATTATAGCGTGTACCATCCTGATTGACAAAATTATCATATTTTACTACAACGTCATTCTCTGTGTCGCAACAGAAGACGGCAGGTTCTACCCAGTTGTCGTTGACAAACCACAATAGTCCGCGACTATCAAAAAACATACTGCGGAAGGCGTGCTTGCCGATACCATTATCATTGGTCAGAACTTTGTTATGATGATCAGTCCATTTATTCTCAGAAGGGTCAAACTCCAAAAGGGTGACACCTTCCGTCTGATTATTCAACACCCAAAGATGACCGTTGCTGTCGAACTTCATGGTGGAGATAAGCACATAGTTGTTGCTAAGCATCTTTCCACGATCTATGGCTCCTCGTAGTGGGCTATTATCCTGATTATGGTATCTGATGAGTGCGCCGTTTATGAACTCGTAGACTCCTGTTCGTCCACCAGCAATAACATATTGCGGATTACCAGGCATTACATCGAGACAGTTGATGTCTATATACCGATAGCCTGTCTTCTCGTTGATATTCTCTTCAAAGGTAGTCCAATCGTTTCCATCATAGACTTGTATGATGCCAGGATACTGAGGATCAGGCATACCGGAAATAAAGAAGCCGCCAGTGGTATAAAGACGATCATTCAAAAACTTCGACTCATAAAAGTGGTTATAGTCTGGTCCTAAGGGTTTCAAAGCAGATACTATGGATATATATTTATCATAGTCGGCTGTGCTTTTCTCAGGAAGTGATGTGGGGTATTCAGGATGGTTCTGAGTATAGGTTTCGGCTATCTCGGCTTTTTGGAGATTAACTTTGAGTATGGCGAAATTTGTGACTAACCAAGCATAGATACCATCGATACGTACATCAGTAACCGTCTTGTCCTCAGTGGTAGACTTATTGTAAAGTGCAGCAATGTTCGTGACGTTTCCATTAATATCCACAAGGTCGATGTTTGAGTTTTCATAGACAGCTATCAGACGTTTAGCCTGCTGACTCCAAGCTATGTGGGTGATATGGGTATCACTTAGTCCGTTGGTGCGATCATAGGTGTAGATGCTTTGGTCATTGAGGTTATACTGGTAGAGTCCGTTAGAAGCCAATACAAACAGGTAGTCACCAGCCTTCTGAATATCCTGCACTTCATGATATGCAAGATAGTTTTTCCAAGTACCAACCTGCGCCTTTGCGGGGTTAAATGATGAATGAAAAATGAAAAATGATAAAGCTATCAACCATATCTGTCTAATAGATATAAGTTGATTCCAAATACTGCGATGTCTATATTTATCATTCATTATTTATCATTTATCATTCAGAAACTCGCAGAGTTTCGCAACAGCACGGGCACGATGGCTGATATGGTTCTTGATGTCCATACCAAGTTCGGCAAATGTCTTGTCGTAGCCGTCTGGCTGAAAGATAGGGTCGTAGCCGAAGCCCTCCCCTCCTCTGCGCTCACGGATAATCTGCCCTTCGACAATGCCCTCAAACTGATGGATTTCCTTAATTGAAGTGCAGCCGCAAGGACAGACATTCTTTTTTTGTATTAACGCAATGACGGTACGAAATCTTGCTTTACGGTTGTTATTATTTCCTAATTCCTTTAGAAGCTTGGTCATATTGGCTTCAGAGTCGTGACCTTCGCCAGCATAACGGGCTGAATAGACTCCAGGAGCCCCATCAAGAGCCTCCACCTCCAAACCCGTATCGTCTGCAAAACAATCAATATGGTAATGGTCATAGACATATTGCGCCTTTAGCAAAGCATTCTCTTCGAGTGTCTTGCCTGTCTCAGGGATGTCCACATCACAATTAATATCTTTCAAAGAGAGTACTTCAATTGTCTCTCCGAGAATACTGCGAATCTCAGATAGTTTATGCTGGTTGTTGGTTGCGAATACGATCTTCATCCTTCTTTCTTCTTCTAACTCCTTGTATCTTCTCCTAACTTCTTCTCTTTTATCTTTACCCTCATCTCGTCGAAGCCCTCACCATAGACACCAATAACGGCACTTTGGCTGACGAAGGCATTGGGATCGATCATCTTGATGAGACGGAAGATGTTCACACTCTCATTCTTTCTGGCTAGGATACAAAGCACCTTCACCTCCTGACCAGTATACCAGCCATGACCATCGAGAATCGTTACGCCGTGGTTCATTTCCGTACCGATGGCATTAGCTATTTCTTGCCATTTGGTACTGAAGATGAAGAACTGCACAGACTGCCTACGAGCGTTCATCACATAATCGAGCACATAATTCTCCATCGTCATTACACAGAAACCGAACATCACCTTATGGGCTCGTTCAAGGTAAGATCCGAACTGTGGGAAGAACATACAAGAGCCGATGATACAGAAGTCGGCAGCAATCAACACATTACCCAAGCTAACATTAGGATGGAACTTATTCACAGATGCTGCAATGATGTCTGTGCCACCGGTGGAACCGTTGTGTAAGAAAACCGTCGCCAAAGCAATACCTGTCATCACACAACCAATGATCATCGACATGAAATCTTGTCCCTCACCCATCAGTTTGAAAGGCAGACCATTCTCCTGAGTGGGTAGTATGGCCTGGAAGAAAGCCAGCAGGAAATAGAGGATGAAGATGGCAATGATGGTCTTCATCAGGAATTTCAGGCCGAGGATCTTCAAGGCTATCACCAACAGGAGAGCGTTGATGATGATATAGGTGTTCTCCACATGGAATCCCGTAGCATAATAGATAATGGCAGAGAGACCAGTGACGCCACCTGCCACAATCTGATAGGGCATGAGGAACACGGTGAAGGCGATAGCATAGAGTACTAATCCTATGAAGATGAAGATATAGTCCTTCACCTCATTCAAGATCAGCTTGTGGTTTATGTTCACTCTTTTTACTTGCATACGATGTTCACCATACGCTTAGGAACGATAATCACCTTCAAAATCTGCTTGCCTTCGATGTATTTCTGCGCTCGCTCGTCTGAGAGCACAGCCTCCTCGATGGTCTTATTGTCAGCATCTGCAGCAAACGACATCTCGAAGCGGGCCTTACCGTTGAATGCAATACCAAGCTTCACCTGACTCTCCACGAGATACTCTTCATTCCATGTAGGCCACTGAGCATCGCAGACACTACCATGCTCACCCAGCATCTCCCAAAGCTCTTCTGCGATATGAGGCGCGAAAGGAGCGATGAGGATTACGAGGGTCTTCAGCAACTCTTTGTTCTTGCACTTCTGCTGAGAAAGCTCATTCACGCAGATCATGAAGGCAGAGATGGAGGTGTTGTATGAGAAGGTCTCGATATCCTGTGATACCTTCTTGATCAGCTTGTGAACGCTCTTCAGGTTTTCTGGCGTAGCATCACCCTCGAAGCCATTCTGATAGAGATTCCAGAACTTGCGGAGGAAGCGGTGACAACCGTCGATACCATTGGTATCCCAAGGCTTCGACTGCTCCACAGGACCTAAGAACATTTCGTAGAGACGCAGGGTGTCGGCACCATATTTCTCGACAATCATATCCGGATTCACTACGTTGAACATCGACTTAGACATCTTTTCGATGGCCCAGCCACACTTGTACTGTCCGTTTTCGAGGATGAACTCTGCTTTCTCATATTCAGGCCGCCAAGCCTTGAAGGCCTCAATGTCGAGCACATCAGCAGAAACGATGTTCACATCGACGTGGATAGGCGTTGTGGTATAATTGTCCTTCAGGCCGAAGCTGACAAACTTTCCCTTGTCGGCACCCTCGTCCTCGATACGATAAACGAAGTTAGAACGACCCTGAATCATACCCTGGTTCACGAGCTTCTTGAAGGGCTCATCTTCGCAAGAGTAACCAGAGTCATAGAGGAACTTGTTCCAAAAACGGGAATAGATTAAGTGACCAGTAGCATGCTCTGTGCCTCCTACATAGAGGTCGACATTGCGCCAGTACTCGTCGATATCCTTATTCACGAGGGCCTTTTCGTTCTTAGGATCCATATAGCGGAGGTAGTAGGCAGAACTACCAGCGAAACCAGGCATTGTATTCAGCTCCAAGGGGAAGACGGTCTTGTTGTCAATCTCATCCTTGCTTACCACCTTGTCGAACTTGGTATCCCAAGCCCACATCTTGGCGCGACCCAATGGGGGTTCACCCGTTTCCGTAGGCTGGTATTTGTCGATCTCAGGCAATTCGAGAGGCAGACACTCTTTTGGAATCATATAGGGCATATCGTCCTTGTAGTACACAGGGAACGGCTCACCCCAATAGCGCTGGCGGGAGAAGATGGCATCACGCAGACGATAGTTCACCTTCACTCTACCCAAACCCTGCTCTGTGACGAACTTCTTCGTGGCAGCGATAGCCTCCTTGACGGTCAGACCATTGAGTGAGAACTTCGAACTTGCTGAATTACACATGATACCTTCTTTGGCATCATAACTCTCCTCACTGACATCAGCACCCTCAATCAGCGGGATGATAGGTAGATTGAAGTGCTTGGCAAAGGCATAGTCACGAGAGTCGTGGGCAGGTACGGCCATGATGGCACCAGTACCATAACCAGCCAATACGTATTCTGCTATCCAGATAGGGATCTTCTCGTCGTTGAATGGATTGATGGCATAGCTTCCGGAGAATACACCTGTCACCTTATGATCCATCTGACGGTCACGCTCCGTACGCTTCTTTACGTAGTCGAGATACTTGTCTACCTCTTCCTTCTGTTCAGGCGTGGTGAGTTCAGCTACCAGCTCTGATTCTGGAGCCAACACCATGAAAGTCACACCAAACATCGTATCGGCACGTGTCGTGAAGATAGTGAAGTGCTTATCGCTATCAGCTACGTTGAACTCCACCTCAGTACCCTCAGAGCGACCAATCCAGTTGCGTTGGGTCTCTTTCAGGGAGTCAGTCCAATCAATCTCCTCAAGACCGTCGAGCAGTCTCTGGGCATAGGCAGAGACACGGAGACACCACTGGCGCATTTTCTTCTGCACCACAGGATAGCCGCCACGAACTGAGACACCATCCACCACTTCATCATTGGCCAACACCGTTCCCAACTTTGGGCACCAGTTCACCATCGTATCAGCCAAGTAGGCGATACGGTAGTTCATCAGCACCTCCTGTTTCTTCTTCTCAGAGAAGTTATGCCAGTCGGCAGCCGTGAAGTGTAATTCCTCAGTACCCAAAGCGTGACAGTTCTCTGTTCCCATCAGTTCGAAGTGTTCAATCAGCTTAATCGTTGGCTGAGCCTTCTGAGAGGCAGTGCTGTAATAGCTCTTGAACATACGCTGGAAGGCCCATTGTGTCCACTTATAGTAGATGGGGTCGCAAGTCCTTACCTCACGCTCCCAATCGAAACAGAAGCCAATCTTATCCAACTGACTACGATAACGGTTGATGTTCTCAACGGTTGTTTTTTCTGGATGCTGTCCAGTCTGGATGGCATATTGCTCAGCAGGCAGACCATAGGCATCGTATCCCATGGGGTTCAGCACGTTGAAGCCCTTCTGACGCTTATAGCGGGCATAGATATCACTGGCGATATAGCCCAGAGGATGACCTACGTGCAAGCCAGCTCCACTCGGATAAGGGAACATGTTCAGCACGTAGAACTTCTTCTTCGTCTTGTCCTCCACCACACGATAGGTGCCATTCTCTACCCATCGCTTCTGCCATTTCTGTTCGATGTCTCTAAAATTGTAATCCATTGTATTTTTGTCTTTAATTGTTTCTGTACATAAATATTTGGGCTGCAAAGATACAAAATAAACCGCAGATTTCGCAGATTATACAGATTATTTTGTTATTTTCAGCGAAATCTGTGGTTTATTTCGTAATTTTGCACTCGAAATTAAGAAGATATTGTTTATCTGTTTGGGTAATATCTGCCGTTCGCCAGCTGCTCGATAAAAGGTATTAGTACAAGTGATTGAAGGCATCAGAACGAAGGTTAGAAAGCATTGAAATTAGGGAAAGTTGTAAAGATTATTCACACTCTATGATGGTTTTGGCAAGTGATTGGCAATCAATTGGTTAGGAGGGCCAAGAGTTTGAAGGCTTGAAAGTGGTAGTTTGAAGCCTGCAAACTCCGAGTTCCCAGCCAGGGAAATCAGAGAAAGGATACAGCTCCCTGCATAAGAGGCATAATCGTAAAAAAAGTGTAAAGTATTTTTATAACAAACAATATAGTAAATGGCGAGTGGCAGATGGGTACAGCAGATGGAAATAATTCGGAAGGGTATACAGCAATCTTATTTAATTATCACTTTCCTCGTTGTACCGTCGTAGCTGCGAAGGATGTAAATGCCAGGTCGTTGAATACTTCCTTCAGGAATATGGACACCATTAAGAGAGTAGAGAGTGCCTTCTGAAGGTTCATTCTTCATGATGGTTTTGATGTTAGTACCTGACTCTTTTGTCATTGTTGATGCAGTACCGCTGTCTACTTGCAGATAGGCTTTGTTGGCTCTGAGATAAAAGTCATTATAAAGATTTTCTGGCTTAGCCGTTATGAATGCCAGTTCACCTTTGTTATCCAAACCAATGACCCGCATCGTGACTGGGTCATAGTCTTTGGCATTGAAATGCTTGGCAACACCCGACAAAGCACAGTAGACGCCTTGCAGACGATTGGGCTGGCTGAAGGCAGCGTTGTCGTTCACAGGCTCTATTTTATTGTCGGCAGGGTTGAAAGAGTTGCATCTGATGATAACGGGTGTGGAGGCAGGAATCACATCCTGCACGATCTCCTCCATCTTGAACGTCGAACCTTGTGCACTGCTGACATAATAGGCCTTCATGCCTGGCGATACCATCCTGAAACTGAAACCAGCATAGATGGTGCCATAGTATTCGCCATCAGCAGTCCTCACGTCAGGACGGATGCCGATATACTCGTCTGATGTGTTGACAGGGATGGCCTTCCAGTTTTCAGTCTCAGTCAGCCTGTTCATCAGCCAACTGTCCTTTGTGCTGGGTGAGCCATCAGCCAGTTTCTTCTCTATCCCCTGATAGGTACCAGAAATGATATAGGTGTCACCTCCCTGTGGAACAAGGCTGACACCAAATCTTCCTGATGACAATTCATAAATGCTGGAGCCTTGTCCGCAGAAGTCGTACTTACCATTATCGAGTTTTCTGACATAAATGATACACGAAGGACTTACGGCTACGGTGTCGTAATCCAGATACGTCCTGAAGCCTGCCATATTAAGGTCGCCTGAATATGTGTTCAGTTGATAGTTCTGGGGATCAGTATCGTTGATGCTGATGTACCTTCCTGTTGTGGCATTCTTGAAGTGATAGAAGCCGTCGGCTAACTGAGCAGATGCATTCTGGACGCAGAATGATGAAAGAACAAACGAACAAACAAATAATAATTTTTTCATATCCAATACATTTTTTTGATTATACATTCATCTGTATAACAATCAAATGTACTGAATACTGCGCGGATTTCAATTTAATTATTTTTTCTTAACAATTGGAACTCATTCATACACCTTCGCAGGGAACTTACCCTGTAGGACAGCAAGGGCATTGAGGGCCAGAGCGCCCATCTCATCCTCGCCAGGGAAGTTGTGTACTGGGGCGAGGAATCCTATGCGTTGGCGCAGGCGGTCTACGATATATTCACTTCTGGCAAGACCGCCAGTGAGCAAAATGGCATCGATATTTCCACAGAGGACAGCAGATTCGGCAGCAATGTTTTTGGCAACATGATAGATCATCGCATCGAGGATGAGTTTTGCATGCTTGTCGCCATCCTGTTCGATGCGGCGGATAACCTCCTTCACATCGTTGGTGCCAAGATGAGCATTAAGTCCGGCCTTACCCGCAATACGCTTAAGCAGTTGCTTTTCAGAGTATTGTCCGCTGAAACACAGCCGGATGAGGTCGGATGCAGGAAGAGAGCCAGCACGTTCTGGGGAGAAGGGGCCTTCGCCATCAAGAGCGTTATTGGCATCAACCGCACGACCATGTTCATGGGTTGCTATGGATATGCCTCCACCCATGTGACAGACAATCAGGTTCAGGTCTTCATATCGTACGCCAATCTCTGCGGCATATCGTTGGGCGATGGCTCGCTGGTTAAGGGCATGCCAGATACAGATGCGGTTCATCAATGGGGAGCCGGAAATACGGGCATAGTCGTTAAGTTCATCTACAACCCCAGGGTCGGCAATGAATGCTCTGCATCCGGGAATCTCCATCGCCACCTCATAAGCTATCAGACAACCCAGATTGCATGCATGATTATGCATAGCTATGCCACTGTGGGTATCGCGCACCATCTGTTCGTTAATCTCATATACGCCGCCTTCAACGGGTTTTACCAGTCCACCACGGCCGATAACAGCATCGAAGTCCATAGGTATACGGGCATGTTCCAATTCCGTCAAAAGCAATTGTTTGCGGAACTCCTGTTGGTCTAACACGTCATCATACTTTGACAATTCCTCTGAAGAATGAATAATCGTTCTTAACAGGATGGGAATCTCATCGTCATAAACGGCAATCTTTGTTGATGTGGAGCCTGGGTTGATAACTAAAATATGCATAGGTCAGAAATAATTTTCGGCAAAGATACGCTAAATGGGGCAATAATCCAAACAAAATAACAGGAAAAATATGATTTCGCATGGAAAATGTTGTCAGATTCAGAATTATTGCTTACCTTTGCAGAAACCATCAAACATACTGTAATGAAACTTGACGAGAAATATGTGATTACGATCAACCGTGAGTTAGGCTCAGGGGGCAGGACTATTGGTGAAAAACTGGCAAAGCGACTGGGTGTGCCTTTCTACGACAAGGCTCTCATTCAGCAACTGGAAAAGAAATACGACCTGACTTCGGAGGAGATAGAACGATTGAAAGGCCAGAAGCACAACTGGTGGGCAGACTTCAAGCGCAGTCTGAAGATCATGCCGAGTTTTGCTGCTCCGCAGATTATCCCAGGCAATACGGCTATGCCTGATTTCCTCGTCACAAACGATATCTTCAAATCTGAGACAGAGATCCTAAAGGGAATCTGTGCCGATGAGTCTTGCGTGATAGCTGGACGAAGTGGATTCTATGTGCTTCGCGACCATCCCAATCACCTCAGCATCCTCATCCAGGCAAAGATGGAGTATCGTGTAAAGCGTTTGATGGGACGCAGGGGCATTAGTGAGGAAGAGGCCGTGAAGATCATCAAAGAGGTGGACAAAGCCCGTGAGAGTTATGTGAATAAATATACAGGTACATCACGTTACGATACCCGTAACTACGATATGGTGTTCAATGTGGAGAATCATACCGAGGACGAGATTGTGGATCTCATTGTTCATTATATCAAGAAAAAGTAGTATTACCTGATGGCCAAAAAAGACGGGGAACTGACCCCGATGATGAAGCAATTCTTCGACTTGAAAGCAAAACATCCTGACGCAGTGATGCTGTTCAGGTGTGGCGATTTCTATGAGACTTATTGCGAAGATGCCATCACGGCTTCGAAGATACTGGGCATCACTCTTACTCATCGTAACAATGGTTACAACAAAGGTGACGAGATGGCGGGATTTCCCCATCATGCCCTCGACACCTATCTGCCCAAGCTCATCAGGGCAGGTAAGCGCGTGGCTATCTGCGACCAGTTGGAAGATCCCAAGCTGACGAAGAAACTCGTAAAACGAGGCATCACAGAACTGGTGACGCCAGGCATAGCCCTCTCAGACAATGTGCTGAACTATAAGGAAAACAATTTCCTGGCCTCCGTCCATTTCGGAAAGGCCTCATTTGGCGTGGCTTTTTTGGACATCTCTACGGGCGAGTTCCTGACAGGTGAGGGAACGGCTGACTACGTGGAGAAACTATTGGGCAATTTTTCGCCCAAGGAGATATTGTTTGACAGAAGCCGCAAACAAGACTTCGAGCGTCTCTTTGGAACGAAGTACTTCACTTTCCAACTCGATGACTGGGTGTTTACTGAGCAGACCTCGAAACAGAAATTGCTGAGACACTTCAACGTTAAGAACCTGAAGGGTTTTGGTGTGGACCATCTGCAGGCGGGAGTTATCGCCGCAGGAGCCATCCTGCAGTATCTTGAACAGACTCAGCATACCCAGATAGGCCATATTACTTCAATCTCGCGCATTGAGGAAGACAAATATGTTCGTCTGGATAAGTTCACGATTCGCAGTCTCGAACTGATTTATCCGATGCAGGACGATGGCAAATCATTGCTCGATGTGATAGATAAGACGGTGAGCCCCATGGGTGGACGTCTTTTGCGTCGTTGGCTGGTGTTCCCTTTGAAAGACGAGCGACCCATCAACGAACGACTCGATATCGTGGAGTATTACTATCGTGAGCCAGAGTTCCGTCAGTGTATAGATGAACAAATTCATCGTATAGGCGACCTTGAACGTATCATCTCGAAGGCTGCCGTAGGAAGGGTGTCGCCTCGTGAGGTGGTGCAGCTGAAGACGGCCTTGCAGGCTATTCAGCCCATCAAGACGGCTTGTCTATATGCTGAAAATGAGGCGTTGAAGAGGGTTGGTGAACAACTGAATCTCTGTGAGAGCCTTCGCGATAGGATTGAGAAGGAGATTCAGAATGATCCCCCACAATTGGTGGCAAAGGGAGGTGTGATTCGCGATGGTGTAAACGCAGAACTTGACGAACTGAGAAGCATCGCCTACTCAGGTAAGGACTATCTGCTGAAGATTCAGGAGCGTGAAGCCCAGCAGACGGGAATCTCATCACTGAAGATAGGCTATAACAATGTGTTCGGCTATTATCTCGAGGTTCGAAATACCTATAAAGAGTTGGTGCCCCCTGAATGGGTTCGCAAGCAGACGCTGGCTCAGGCAGAGCGCTATATCACCCAGGAACTGAAGGAGTATGAGGAGAAAATTCTAGGTGCAGAGGACAAGATTCTGTCATTGGAGGCTAAACTCTTTAATGACTTGATTCTTAGTATGCAGGAGTTCATCCCCCAGATTCAGATCAATGCGAACATCATCGCTCGTCTTGACTGTCTGCTGGCTTTTGCGAAGACGGCAGAAGAGAATAAGTATATTCGTCCTGTGATAGACTCATCAGAGGTCATAGACATCAAGCAAGGCCGCCATCCTGTCATCGAACAGGAACTGCCGCTTGGCGAACGCTATGTGCCCAACGACATCCTGCTCGACAACGAGCGTCAGCAGATCATCATCATCACAGGTCCGAATATGGCCGGTAAATCAGCACTGCTGCGACAGACGGCTCTCATCGTATTACTTGCCCAGATAGGTTGTTTTGTGCCAGCAGAGGCAGCCAGAATCGGCTTGGTGGATAAGATATTCACCCGTGTGGGAGCATCGGACAATATTTCTTTGGGTGAATCAACGTTTATGGTTGAGATGACTGAGGCTTCGAACATATTGAACAATGTTTCTTCTCGCTCGTTAGTACTGTTCGATGAGTTGGGCCGAGGAACCTCTACATACGATGGTATCTCCATTGCATGGGCCATCGTGGAATATCTGCATGAGAACGCTAAAGGCCATCCTCGTACGCTTTTTGCTACCCACTATCACGAACTAAACGAGATGGAGAAGAACTTCTCTCGTATCAAGAACTACAATGTCTCTGTGAAGGAAGTCGACGGCAAGGTGATTTTCCTGCGTAAGTTGGAACGTGGTGGCTCTGAACACTCCTTTGGAATTCATGTAGCAGAGATTGCTGGTATGCCTCGTAGCATCGTGAAGCGCGCCAACGTGATTTTAAAGCAATTGGAGGCCGAGAATGCTCAGGTAGGTGCGGTTGGCAAGCCCACAGCAGAGATTGCCGCCTCTCGCGAAGGTATGCAACTCTCTTTCTTCCAGCTCGACGACCCTGTGCTCTGTCAGGTCCGTGACGAGATCCTCGGCCTCGACGTCAACAACCTCACGCCCCTCGAAGCCCTCAACAAGCTCAACGATATTAAGAAGATTGTCAGTGGGAAATAGCTTATTATGATGAAAAGAATCCTGATTATATCCGCTTTGCTGCTGATGGGTCTCAGTTTCATGAGTGACATGCATGCCCAGAACATCCATACCTCTTGGCGCCAGAAGGCAATTGCCGTCGAGAATGGCGGAGAGTCACCAACTGTTATCCAGCTTCTGAAAGCATTTAATAAGGTGTGGCACTATAAGAGTACAGACGCTTTGCTGGCTGAGGCTGGCGATAAGCTGTATGTGTCGAACGATGCCACAGAGGGCAATTCTGGGCGAGCCTTTGTCGATTGCGAGGACTATTGTCATTGTTGGTACGACTTTGAGAACTCAGACGACCACATGGTTGAGGCCCGTACCTATCAGTGTGACAACGGCCATCTGCTCTTTGCGGTCATCCTTGCTGAGGCAGGACCCAAAGGAAAATATTTCGGTTGCTTCTACGATTATAATCCTAAGACGTCGAAGCTTACGCCAAAGGATGAGCCATTTATTGATTTCCGCCCCTTCTGGCCTGGTTCGCACATCACATACGCCCTCGGCGAAGGGTATCTGCAGGTCATACTGGTGATAGAGAGTGCCTCAGGAATTGCGACGCAATACACGCATTATACCTTCAATGGCAAGCGTTTCGTCTACGATCACCTCGATGCCCTCGGCTATGCCGCCTACGATGAATCTGGCGACGAAGAGGAAGAGTAAATGGCTGTGTAAGAGGTTTGGTCTTGCTAAGATACTTCAAGATACCTTATTAGAGATTATCTTTTTAGCCCTTATCATGCACCAGACGCCTAAAGCGATAAAGGGAATCGAGAGAATCTGACCCATATCGATGGGCAGCGATGCTTCGAAGGCTTCCTGAACTTCCTTGGTGTACTCTATGAAGAAGCGGAAGGTGAAGATATACGTCAGGCAGAAGCCAAAGTACCAGCCAGTACCAATCTTCTCTGGCATTTTCTTATGCAGAAACCACATGATGAAGAAAAGGATGGCATAGGCAATAGCCTCATAAAGCTGTCCAGGGTGACGAGGAACGGCATCGACACGCTCAAAGATAAAAGCCCAAGGCACGTCTGTGATCTTGCCGATAATCTCAGAGTTCATAAGATTGCCCAAGCGGATAAAGCAAGCAGTGGTTCCTGTGGCGATGGCAATATTGTCGAGTACCGTCCAGATACTGAGTTTCGTTTTGCGGACATAGAGCCAGAGAGCAATCATCAGACCTAAGGTTCCACCATGCGAGGCCAGGCCAGCATAACCTGTTGGGAAGAAGCCAAATGTCTCGCCCCACCAGCTTCCGTTATTGCCGATGTGGATAGGCAGCAACATTTCCACAATGCCTTGCCACGAGGTCAGAAAGTCTTGTGGCTGATAGAAGAGACAGTGGCCCAGACGAGCACCAATTAAGATGCCGAAAAAACAGTAGATGAAGAGGGGATCGAAGAGCTCGTCTTTAATCTTCTGTTCTTTGTAAAGGCGCTTTACTACGAAATAAGCTAATGCCAAACCGATGATCCACATCAGCCCATACCAGCGCACCACAATGAACGACAAGCGGAATGCCACCAAGTCCGGATCCCAGACGATATAATTCAACAGATTCATCATACGTTAAAGCGGAAATGCATGATATCACCGTCCTGGACAACGTAGTCCTTGCCTTCTACACCCAGTTTACCTGCCTCACGGACAGCGGCCTCTGAGCCATACTGGATATAATCGTCGTACTTAATCACTTCAGCGCGGATAAAGCCCTTTTCGAAATCGGTGTGGATGACACCAGCGCACTGAGGCGCCTTCCAACCTTTCTTATAAGTCCAGGCCTTTACCTCCATCTCACCAGCCGTGATGAACGTTTCGAGGTTCAGCAGGGCGTAGGCCTTCTTAATCAGACGGTTAACACCGCTCTCCTCCAAGCCGAGTTCCTCAAGGAACATTTGCTTGTCTTCATATGATTCCAGTTCTGCGATATCCTCTTCCGTCTTGGCAGCGATGATCATCATCTCAGCACCCTCTTCCTGGGCCAACTCCCCTACCCTCTTCGTGAAGTCGTTGCCGTCTTTGGCATCGGCCTCTCCAACGTTGCAGACATAGAGTACAGGCTTAGAGGTAAGCAGGAAGAGATTGCGGGCACAGTCCTGTTCGTCCTTCGACTCAAACTCCACGATACGAGCGTTCTTGCCTTGATCCAAAACCTCTTTATAGGCCTTTAAAACACCTACTTCAAGTTTTGCATCTTTATTGCCGGCAGCAGCAGCCTTCTCTGTCTTAGCCAAGCGACCCTCAATGGTCTCAAGGTCTTTTAACTGGAGTTCGGTATCAATGATTTCCTTGTCACGAATGGGGTCGATGGTACCATCAACGTGAGTGATATTATCATCCTCAAAACATCTTAAAACGTGAATGATAGCATCTGTCTCACGGATGTTTCCAAGGAACTTATTTCCTAATCCCTCACCCTTTGAGGCACCCTTTACCAGCCCTGCGATATCCACGATTTCACAAGTTGCGGGCACGATACGGCCAGGATGGACTAGTTCAGCGAGTTTTGTAAGGCGTTTATCAGGAACAGTGATGACGCCAACATTGGGTTCTATCGTACAAAAAGGGAAGTTTGCTGCCTGTGCTTTAGCACTCGACAGGCAGTTGAACAATGTGGACTTACCCACGTTAGGGAGTCCCACAATACCACATTTTAATGCCATTTTCTTCTATAAACGTTTATTTTCGGGTGCAAAATTACTAAATAAACTGCAGAAATTACGAAATCTACAGTATATTTTTATATATCCGCAACTTTTTGTAACTTTGCATCGTCAAATAGGCAAAGCAGAACTAAAAAGAGAATGATTATGAAGACAAAGTTAATGTTTATGATGACAATCGTTTTAATGTCATTGGCATCGTGCAAAGTAAATATCGGTAATGGTGGTGAATGGATAGATCCCAGTGAGAACATTGTCAAGGCTAAGTATCCACAGGAGGCATTTGATAAGGTTGAGAATCAAGTGGTGGGAGATATCCAACTGGTACAGAGCCAGGAGGGTAAAAGCCGTGTGACAGTCTCGGCCCCTGAGAACTATATTGACCTTTTTGAGATAAAAAACGAGAATGGAAGTCTGAGGATAAAGTACGCAGACGGAAACTACAATATTGACGGAAGAAATGTGACGTTTATCATCTATACCCCTACCCTCTCCCAGATTAAAAACTTTGGTGCTGCCGACATACGCCTCGATAGTCTCACTACCGATGAACTTGATGTCAAAAACTCTGGTGTAGGATCGTTCAATCTATCCCAGATTAAGGCAAAGAAAGTGGATGTGTCTTGTAGTGGAGTCGGCAGTATCACGTTGAGTGGTCAGGCAGAAGAGGCTGAGCTTGATTGTAGTGGTGTTGGTAGTATCAATGCGAAGGATCTGGAGGTTCGTGATGTGAAGGCAAGCGTCAGTGGAGTAGGAGGCATTGAGTGTTATGCCTCGGAGTCCATAAAAGGTCGTGTGTCAGGTGTTGGAGGCCTTAAATATGCTGGTCATCCAGACAAGAAGGATCTCGATCACAATATGACTGGCAGCATCTCAGAATTGTAATTTGTCTGCAGAATTTTATGAAGCATCCACAACTTCAATTTTATGATTTCGGCACTGGCGTAATGGCATTCAGTAGCACTCGTAAAGGAGGCTATAGTGAGGGCAACTACGGCGAGTTCAATATAAATCATTATTGTGGAGACAGCGAGGAAGCCATCAGGCTGAACCGCTGTTTATTATGTCAGTTATTGCAGATAAAGGATGATCATCTGATTATGCCGCATCAGATACACCAGACGAAGATTGTGGCTGTGGATGAGGCTTTTATGAGTCTTCCGGCTTCTGAACGAAAGGCGCGGCTTGAAGGGGTGGATGCGCTTATGACAGATATAGCAGGAATATGTATAGGCGTCTCTACAGCCGACTGTATCCCAGTTCTTCTTTACGACAGAATCTGCCGTGCTTCATGTGCCATCCATGCTGGCTGGAGAGGTACGGTGATGCGTATCGTGGAGAAGGCTGTGGCAAAGATGATAGATGTCTATGGCTCTTGTCCAGAGGATCTCGTTGCGCAGATAGGACCTGGTATCCACCTCGAGAGTTTCGAGGTGGGCGATGAGGTATATGAGGCTTTTGCTCAAGAGGGATTTCAAATGAAAACCATCAGCCAAAGATTCCCTGTGGCTGATGGCTCTGCCTTATTTAAATGGCACATCGATCTCCCTATGTGCAATTATCAGCAACTACTCTCTAAAGGCATTCCCCAGAGCCAGATTTTTGTCTCTGAGGTCTGCACCTTTAAACAGTCTGACACCTATTTCTCTGCCCGTCGTCTGGGTATCAATTCAGGCCGTATCTTTACTGGTATTCTGATGCTTTAATGGGCCTCGAGCCAGTTCTTCCCGAAACCAGAATCTGCTACGAGAGGAACACTCAATGGGAAGGCTTTTTGCATCTCTTCGATGACTATACGTTCTACCTTTTCCTTTTCCTCTGGGTAGACGGAGAAGTTGAGTTCGTCATGTACCTGAAGAATCATCTTGCTCTTGATTCCTTCTGCCTTGAAGCGATTGAAGATGCGAATCATCGCCACTTTGATGATATCAGCTGCCGTGCCCTGAATTGGGGCGTTGATGGCATTACGCTCAGCAAAGCCACGGACGGTAGCGTTATGAGAGTTGATATCTGGGAGGTATCTGCGTCGTCCGAAGAGGGTAGTGACATAGCCCTTCTGACGAGCTACATCCTTCGATTTCTCCATGTAATCGTGAACCTGTGGGAAGGTGGCGAAATAGCCATCAATAAGCATCTTAGCCTCGTCACGAGGGATGTCCAGACGTTCTGCCAGACCAAAGACAGTTATGCCATAGATGATACCAAAGTTGGCACGTTTTGACTTTGTTCGCTCATCGCGAGTGACCTCCTCAATAGGTTTCTTATAGATATTGGCAGCAGTGGCAGCGTGTAGGTCCTTGCCTTCACGGAAAACTTCCATCATATTCTGATCTTGTGATAGGTGCGCCATCACTCTTAACTCTATCTGACTATAGTCTGCTGAAAAGAACAGACAACCAGGCTCTGGGACAAATGCCTTGCGAATTTCTTTTCCATCTTCGCCACGGATGGGAATGTTCTGAAGGTTAGGGTCGCTGCTTGATAATCGCCCTGTGGCTGTAATCGTCTGATTAAACGAGGTATGAATATGACCCGTTCGCTTGTTAATCAGTGAGGGTAGGGTGTCGACATATGTGCCTAGAAGCTTCTTTAACCCTCTGTGTTCTAGGATATCTGCTACAATCTCATGCTTGTTTCGCAGTTGTTGGAGTACATCTTCTGATGTGACATATTGACCTGTTTTTGTCTTCTTGGCTTTCTCCACGATCTTGAGTTTGTCAAAGAGGATTTCACCCACCTGTTTTGGCGAAGCAATATTGAATTGTCCGCCTGCTAATTCGTAAATACGAGCCTCAATCTCGTTCATTCTATCCGTCAAAACTTTTGACGTTTCTTGAAGAGATTCTGTATCCAGGCAGACACCATTCATCTCCATTTCTGCCAAGACGGGCATCAATGGCATTTCTATCTCATAGAACAACCTTTCGCATTCAAACTTCTTCAGTTCCGGCTCCAGTTTGTTTTTAAGGCGCAGGGTAATATCAGCATCCTCGGCTGCGTATTCATAAACCTGAGAGGTTGGGAGAGAGCGCATAGATTTTTGGTTCTTACCTTTAGGTCCTATGAGTTCCTCAATGTGAATCGTCTGATAGTTGAGATAGATTTCCGCCATATAGTCCATGTTGTGATGAAGTTCGGGCTGGATGAGGTAGTGGGCAATCATCGTGTCCCACATCTGACCTTTCAGCTCGATGCCATAGTTCCGCAACACCTCAAGGTCGTACTTCAGATTTTGTCCAACTTTTAAGATTTTGGGGTTCTCGTAGACGGATTTAAAGATATTAACAATTCGCAACGCTTCTTCACGATTTGCCGGAATTGGCACATAAAATGCCTCGAATTCCTTCACGGCGAAGCTCAAACCAACCAATTCTGCGTCAATTGGACTCGTTGATGTCGTTTCCGTGTCTAGACTGAGAATTTCTTTTGTCCTAAAAAAGTCACAAAGTTTCATCAAATCCTCCTCATTTTCAACAAGTTTGTAGTTGTGAGGTGTCGTTTGTAAGGTCTCAAAACTCGCGTTTTTGGCGGTATCCCCTCCGTCGGACGGAAATTCTGCAAAGAGATCAAGTTGTCCGTTAACGGGAATTTGTGGTTTTTGGCTTTTTTTAAGAACTCTGTCAGCGAAGCTCTTCATCTCCAATTCGAGGAGCAACTTACCCAATTCGTCTTCATTTGGCTCGACAAGCCTCAGTGCTTCCATGTCGAGTTCGATAGGAACATCTGTTTTGATGGTTGCAAGGAAATAACTCATCTTGATATCATCAATATGTTCTTCGACTTTCTCACGCAATTTCCCCTTGATCTCCGACGAACGTTCAATTAATGATTCGATGCTTCCGAACTCATTGATCAGTTTCACGGCCGTCTTCTCACCTACACCAGGACAACCAGGGAAGTTGTCTGCAGAGTCGCCCATCAGCGCAAGAAGGTCGATGACAGCCATAGGGGTGGGTATCTCATATTTTGCCATCACCTCTTTAGGTCCCATTACCTCGTAACCACCACCATGACGAGGACGATAGATCTTCACTAGGTCACTCACCAACTGACCGTAATCCTTATCTGGTGTCAGCATAAAAGTTTCGATTCCATCGGCTCCTGCTTTCGTAGCTAATGTCCCTATCACATCGTCAGCCTCGAATCCATCGACCTGTAGGATGGGGATACGATAGGCTCGCAGCAGGTCTTTGATGATTGGCACAGCCTTTCGAATATCCTCAGGCGTCTCTTCACGCTGGGCCTTATATGCAGGGTAAGCCTCACTACGGAATGTAGGACCATGAGGGTCAAACGCAACGCCGATATGTGTGGGTTGCTCTTTTGTGAGGACCTCATTCAGGGTATTCAGGAAGCCCATAATTGCACTGGTATTCAATCCTTTGGAATTGATTCTTGGGTTTTTGATGAACGCATAATAGCTGCGATAAATGAGCGCATAAGCGTCTAAAAGGAAGAGTTTCTGCATAACTTTGTTTATTTTCTGCGTAAAATTACTAAAAAATATCGATATTACAATGTTTTTTACTAATTTTGTCACAAAATTAAGAGGTATATGGATTATTTGTCTGTTATCAAACACCCTATAGAGGGTGATTTCCAAGAATTCATCTTCCGTTTTCAGGGGTCGTTAAGTCATAGTTATGGCCTGCTGTCACAGGCGTTGGAACATATCCGCCAGCGCACAGGTAAGCAGATGCGTCCTATGCTCACACTCCTTTCTGCAAAGAACTATGGCGAGGTGTCTGACATCACCCAAAACGCTGCCGTCGCACTCGAATTGCTGCATACGGCTTCGTTGATCCACGATGATGTGGTCGATGAGAGTAGCGAGAGGCGAGGACAGTCTTCAGTGAATGCATCCTATAATAATAAGGTGGCAGTACTTGTGGGCGACTATATCCTTTCTACATGCCTCAATCATGTAGCCAAAACGAAGGATCATAGAATTTTACAATATATCTCTGATTTGGGCATGACACTGGCCTCTGGTGAGATTTTGCAATTGCAGAATATCAATAATGCAGAATTCTCAGAAGACATTTATTATCAGGTAATTAGACAAAAGACTGCTGCCTTGTTTGAGACATGCTGTGGCATCGGATCTTTGTCTGTTAATGCTTCTGATGAGGATATACTTAAAGCGAAACAATTCGGACAGGATTTAGGTATGATCTTCCAGATACGTGATGATATTTTCGACTATTTCGATTCTACTGAAATTGGAAAACCCACAGGTAATGATATGGCGGAAGGTAAGATGACGCTGCCAATCATTTACGCACTAAATCATACAGACTACGAGTCTATGAAAGCATTGGCCAGAAAGGTGAAGTTGGGCACAATAAATACCGATGAAATTGCCGTTCTTGTGGAGTTTGCCAAACAAAGTGGTGGAATCCAATATGCAGAGCGTATGATGGAACGCTATTCGCAAAAGGCCCAGACATACATCGACACCTGCGTCAAACCAGAACTCAAAGAGGCCTACGAGACGTATCTCGAATACGTTATTAGACGTAAATTATAGATTACATTCTTTCTTTATTTTAGACATAAGAACATAAGAACATATTTATTGAGGCGGACAATCTGCGCTTTATTATGTTCTTATGCTCTTATGTCTAAAAATGTCTTTCTGTCTAAAATAGTTCTTCTGTTTTAGAAGAACTTCGTCTCTTCGCCAACGACCTCACTAAGCAACAGATTAGCAAGACGTGAGGTACCCATACGGAACCATTGGTTAGTGAGCCATTTCTCGCCTAAGACCTCTTTCACTATTGTATAGTATATCAGCGCATCCATGACACTATTAAGGCCTCCAGCAGGCTTAAAACCAATCTGAATGCCCGTTTCATCGTAGTATTCCTTGATGGCTTGACACATCACGTAGGCTGCCTCTGGGGTTGCAGCAGGCTCTAGCTTACCTGTCGATGTCTTTATATAGTCTGCGCCAGAATACATTGCCAACAGCGAGGCTGTCTTGATATTCGAGGCTGTCTTCAAACATCCTGTCTCCAGGATCACCTTCATCTTCTTCTCACCACAAGCCTCCTTCATCTGTTGGATCTCGTCGCAAACTGTCTCATAATCACCTGACAAGAAGGCACCTACAGATAATACCATATCTATCTCTGTAGCTCCGTCTTTAATGGCCAGCGCTGTCTCTACTGTCTTTACCTCAATGAGGGCCTGAGACGACGGGAAACTGCCTGAAACACAAGCGATTTCTACACCTTCAACTTCCAGGGTCTCAGCAACGGTCCTGGCGAAACGGGGATAGACACAGATGGTTGCCACATGGGGTAGGGCAGGGTACTGCTCGTCGAACTGGTTTACACGCTCTGTGAATGCCATCACACTCTCGTCGGAATCCGTCGTTTTCAAGGTTGTCAACTCGACGCTACCCATCAGGAATTGCTTAACTTCTGGATTGTCATTTTCATGTACTTTTTCTGCGATGATTTTCTTTACGGCAGCTTTAACTTCTTCGTCTGAGGCGTTGAGGTTGTACTTGCCAAGAGCCTCTTCAATGCGGCCTTTCTCTAAATTCTTTTCTGTCATAGTTATGTTGTTTTAAGCCATTAATTTCTTGTTATGTATGTGTCTCAGTGAGTCTCGCTGTGTCTTCTTTTCTATAGATTTCTTGAGTTCCTCCGTTAGGTCAACACCCGTCTGGTTTGCCAAACATAGAAGTACCCAAAACACGTCTGCCATCTCTTCGCCGAGGTTGTCTGTCTCGCCCTTCTTGAAACTTTGGTCACCATATTTGCGTGCGATTACACGAGCCAATTCGCCAACCTCCTCTGTCAGTACAGCCATATTGGTCAACTCTGAGAAGTAGCGCACACCATACTCCCTAATCCATTGATCTACAGCTTCTTGTGCTTCCTTTATCGTCATAGCGGGAAGAATGTGTTCATGAAAAGAAATACGAATATCGCCAAAGCAATCCATGCGTTTCGTTTGTTGTCCTTCTCATATTCTTTCCAGTGCAGGGCTTTGTATATTGCAACAATCAATAATAGCACCACAGAAAACAGCATAGGGAAGAATGCGTGTTGCGAACCCCACAAGGTGGATATTACGAAGGTGATAATGAGCAGGAACAGACCTGCATTTCGGATATTGTCCAAGTATTTTTTTATCATTTTTTGAGTGTTATTTGTTTTTATTTCTTTGTTAACAACTGAATGAATAGGATGACGATTGTGAGCAGGATAATCATGATGTACTGCTTATTCTCTCGCTCATATTCTTTCCAATGGAAGGCCTTATAGAGAAAGACTAATAGCATCAGAAAGAGTCCGATACCACACAGCCATCCGCCAAAAGTCGCACCCCAAACCAGCGCGCAGACGATGCCGATGACTGCAAGGATTATTCCTCCAATTTCTATTTCTCTCAGGTATTTCTTCATTGTTTAGAGTCCGAAGATGGAAAGTCCGACGAGTACCAGAAAGGCCACAGAAATGTAATTCGACATCTTGTCGTTTTCCTTCCAGTGAATGATTGTCCAGATACTTGATAACGTCATGATACCCAAGCCAATCCATACGAGGATATTCATGTTTAGTATACGCCCCAGTATGTAACAGATCAGGGCTCCGAAGTTTACGTAATTTGTGATTTGTCTTCTGTCCATATCTCAGATATTTATTCCTTGTTTTTAGTATCCATACAGATGGTAACAGGGCCGTCATTAAGCAACTCGACCTTCATATCGGCTCCGAATTCTCCTGTTCCCACTTCCTTGCCGATAGCAGCTGAAAGCTGGGTGCAGAAGGCCTCGTAGAGTGGGATAGAGTGTTCGTGAGAGCCTGCTTTGAACCAACTCGGACGATTGCCTTTCTTGTAGCTTGCAAAGAGTGTAAACTGGCTGACAACCAGGCATTCGCCACAGACATCCAGGATCGAACGATTCATGACGTGATTGTCGTCGTCAAACAAACGGAGGTTGGCTACTTTTCTCACAAGCCAATCTACATCCTCCATCGTGTCTTCGTTGCATATACCCAAGAGGATGAGAAATCCCCATCCAATCTTGCTTTTCACGCTGCCGTCGATGGTAACGCTGGCCTGGCTAACTCGCTGAATAACTGCGCGCATTTTTAGCTCGTTTGCTTAATTTTCGGCAAAGGTACGAACAATTTCTTAATCCACCAAATATCAACGGCCTGCGTCCACGTTAAATTCCCTTAATCGGCGAATTTTTAATTGTCACAACTGTCACAACAGTAACGGAAGTGTCTTCCCAGATTGTATTATGTCCACGAAAAGTATTTACAAAATTTTTGCTTTACTTTAAACTCTGACTTTAGATAGTCTAAACTACAGGTTTAGTTACTGAAAACTCCGACTTTCCTGCCTGTAAACTCCGAGTTTCCTTGCCTAAAAATCCGGCGTTTGTAATTGCTTGTCTGTCAGACAGATACAACACGTCCTTTATTTTCCTTCTTATTGCGAAATCTTTTTACAATCCGAATGCGGATTCATGTTTTCTGTTATGCTTATTCGCATCAGTTTTCTGTTGTCTCTGAAGCATGAAAATGCTCATAGACTATCTTTGCTTTAGCAGGTCCAAGGATTTCTGATAGGGTAGGGAGGGTTGCCTCACTAATCCTCCGAACCGATTTGAGGCTGTTTAAGAGCGCATCACGGCCTTTTGGACCCAGTCCCTTGATACCATCTAGCTCGCTATGCAAAGCCCGCTTAGAACGCTTGTTTCTGTGGAATTCGATGGCAAAGCGATGCACCTCGTCTTGGATATGTGTCAGCACGTGGAAGAGCTCAGAATCTGTCTTCAGGGCTACATGCATTGGTGGGAATCCATAGAGAAGTTCGTTGGTGCGATGACGGTCATCTTTAGCCAGTCCAGCTATGGGAATATCCTGGTTTAACTCGTCCTGAATGACCTCCCTGATCACCTCCATCTGACCCTTTCCGCCATCGGCGATAATGAGGTCGGGTAGGGGATTGCCTTCGTCGATCTGACGCTTGTAGCGACGATATACTACCTCATGCATTGATGCATAGTCGTCTGGCCCAATAACGGACTTGATGTTGAAGTGTTTATACTCCTTTTTGCTTGGTTTTAGGGCCTTGAACACGACGCATGACGCCACAGCGTCAGTTCCAGATATGTTCGAATTGTCGAAACATTCAATGTGATAGGGCAGCTTGGACAGTCGTAATTTGTCCTGTAGCTCTTTCATCAGACGGGTCTGTTTTTGCTCTGGATTGAGCTTCTCAGCTTGTTTCAGACGGTCAAATTTGTACTGTTTCCCGTTCATGATAGAGAGGTCGAGAAGCGTCTTCTTATCCCCTCGCTGAGGGATGGTAAAGGTGACATTTTCTAGCTCCACATCGACCTCCTGAGGCACGATAATCTCCTTCGCCTTACTACCAAAACGTTCTCTCAATTCTACGATGCCCAGCTGTAACAGTTCGTCGTCACTCTCGTTGAGTTTCTTCTTATATTCGATGGTAAAACTCTGGTTAATGGCGCCGTTATTTACGTGGATGTAGTTGATAAAGGCCATCTTGTCATCGCTTGTGATCGTGAAGACATCAACGTCGTGGATTGTCTGGCTGACCACCTCGCTATTGGTGACGAAAGCCTCCAGCGCTAAGTATTTCTGTTTGGTTTCTTCGGCCTCTTCAAAGCGTAGATCTTCTGACAATTTGAGCATCTCTTCCTTTAGGTCTCGGAGCACTTGGCGGGTGTTGCCTTTGAGGATTTCTCTGGCCTGCTTAATGTTCCTCTGATAAGCTTCATAGCTTTGCTTACCCACGCACGGACCCAAACATTTTTTAATATGGTAGTCGAGGCAGACTTTGTATTTACCCGTCTCGACGCCCTCTTTCGTGATGGGTTGGCGACAGGTGCGTGGGTGGTAGAGTTGTTTGATGAGTGCGAGAACGGTCTTCATCGTCATCACGTGAGAGTAGGGGCCGTAGTAAGTTCCCCACTTCTTGTTGATGGTTCGCGTACTGAAGATGCGAGGGAAGAATTCGTTGGTGACACAGATGGAAGGGTAGGTTTTGCCGTCTTTCAACAGGACATTATAACGGGGATTGTATTTCTTGATAAGAGAGTTCTCCAGAAGCAGCGCATCCTCTTCAGTATTGACAACGGTATAGCTGATGTCGTGTATTTTACTGACGAGTACTTTTGTTTTGAAACGATCGACCTCCGTATGGAAATATGACGAAACTCTCGACTTGAGATTCTTCGCCTTGCCGACATAAATGATAGTATGCTCGTTGTCATAGAATTGATAGCTGCCAGGTTTGTCTGGTAGACGATTTACGATGCCTTTCAAATACGCCAATCGTTTTTCGTTTTCTTCTCTTGTCATGTTCGTTTTTGATTTGTCAATCTTGTGACACCCCTTTGTTTATCAGTGTTTCGCTACGCTTTGTTTCACGTGGAACATGTTAAGCCCCTCTGTTTGTGAGAGGGGCCGGACTGGATTTATACCGTGAGAAGTGTCGTGAGTTCGATGCCGTCAAACAGGTCGCGACCATGAAGTCCTTCATCAGTAATCTCGATGATGAAGTTCATGTAGACCTTCTTCGGATGGAAATGCTCAACCAACTTGTACGTGGCTTTGGCAGTACCGCCTGTTGCCAGGAGGTCATCGTGTATAAGAATTACATCGTTGCTGTCGATGGAGTCGAGGTGCATTTCAACGGTATCAACGCCATACTCTTTCGAGAAAGATTCTTTAATTACCGTTGCAGGTAGCTTGCCAGGCTTTCGTGCCAATACGACACCGCAACCCAATCTACCGGCTAAGGCTGCCGCCATTATAAAACCTCTACTTTCTACGCCAACGATCTTGGTAATGCCCTTGTCCTTGTAGAGTCGCTCCATTTCGTCGAGCATCTCTTTCATGCACTCAGCGCTCTTGTAGAGTGTTGTTACATCACGGAAGTTGATGCCCTTTTTTGGAAAATCTGGTACACAACGCAGATTGTCAATCAGTAATTTTGTGTTCATACTCAGTAAGTTATAATTGTTAAACGATTCATTTTGTTTCACGTGGAACAATCCTTGTATGAGGCCTTCTGTCATTATCAACTACCGCCCCATCAGCACCAAAAGCACATTAATATCGCTTGGCGACACACCAGGTATTCGACTTGCCTGGGCCAATGTCTCAGGATCGATCTTCGTCAGTTTCTGGCGGCACTCAGTTGAGAGTCCTTGAAGTTCTTCGTAGTTGAAGTGCCCGCGAATCTTGATGTTCTCCAGACGGTGCATCTTGTCGGCAACGACGCGTTCACGTTCGATATATCCTTTATATTTCATCCGTATCTCTGCAGCCTCAGCAATTTCCTCCTTACGATTATTCGGACGGTTTATCACTTCCTTCAGTTGGGGAATAATCTCTGAAAGATTGGTAAGATTCAGTTGTGGACGGTTAACCAAATCGACCAATTTACAGCCAAACTGGAGTGGGGTAGTGCCAAGTGCTTCTAAGGCAGAATTGATCAGTTTCGGTTTTATCGCGAAGTTCTGACAGAAAGATTCGATTTCTTCGATGGCTTGTTTCTTCTCCAACCACCAGTCGTATCTGTCGCGCTTGGCCAATCCTAATTCGTAAGCCTTCTCAGTCAGACGGGCATCTGCATCGTCTTGCCTCAGCAGTATCCGATATTCAGCGCGTGAGGTAAACATTCGATATGGCTCGTCAACACCCTTTGTCACCAAATCATCGATAAGTACGCCGATATATGCTTCGTCGCGATGAAGCACGAAAGGCTTGTAGGCAGTATCGCCTTCTGCACATCCCGCCTTCAGGGCAGCATTGATGCCAGCAATCGTTCCCTGACCACCAGCCTCTTCATAGCCGGTTGTACCATTTACCTGCCCTGCCATAAATAGGCCTGGGATAATTTTCGATTCCAACGAGTGGTTCAATTGCGTTGGATCGAAGAAATCGTATTCTATGGCGTAGCCAGGACGATACACCTTGATATCCCTGAAAGCAGGAATCTTCTTTAGCGCCTCTATCTGAACGTCCATTGGCAGCGATGAAGAGAAACCATTCAGATACATCTCGTTGGTATCCTCGCCTTCTGGTTCCAAAAACAGAGGATGCTTGTCTCGTTCAGGGAAGGTGACGAGCTTCGTTTCTATCGACGGACAGTAACGAGGGCCTATCGACTGTATCTGTCCGTTATAGAGCGGGGAGTCGGCAAGGCCGCTGTTCAGAATCTGGTGCACCTCTTCGTTAGTATTCACCGTCCAGCAGGGCAATTGTTTCAGCGCTCCTGCCTTATCCATATAACTGAACTGATACTTACGATTTTCGCCAGGCTGAATCTCCATTTCATCAAAATGAACAGAGCGCTTATCGATACGCACAGGAGTACCCGTCTTCATTCGTGCCGACACGATACCATGCCTTGTGATACTCTCTGTGAAATTGGCAACGGCAGGTTCTGCAATGCGTCCGCCAACAACCATCTTCCGTCCGATATGCATCAGTCCGTTGAGGAATGTGCCTGCAGTCAGCACAATACATTTTGCATAGATTTCTGCGCCCCAAATAGTTTTTACGCCAACAGCAGAAACACTTGTCTCATGAGTCGGGTTAGTTTCTACTAGTAGCTCTTCTGCTTGGTCTTGCCAAATGTCGAGGTTGGGTGTCGCGTCAAGATGTCTGCGCCATTCCCAGATGAACTTCCCTCTGTCGCATTGGGCCCTTGGAGACCAGACGGCAGGGCCTTTGCCCACGTTGAGCATACGGAACTGTATCGAGGTTGCATCAGTTACCAATCCCATCTGTCCACCTAAAGCATCAATCTCGCGGACGATTTGTCCTTTTGCGATGCCTCCGATAGCAGGGTTGCACGACATCTGTGCTATCTTGTTCATGTCCATTGTCACCAGACAGGTCTTAGCGCCCATATTGGCACAGGCGCAGGCCGCTTCACAACCCGCATGACCACCTCCGATGACGATCACATCATACTTGAATTTCATCCTTATTTGCTAATTTTCCGCAAAAGTAACAATAAATTTCGAATATTAAGTGCATTTTTACCTCAAAAAACTTTGAAATATCATTATTTTATAGTATCTTTGCGGTCTAAAACAGTCTTTAAGTACCAATTACAAGGTACGCATGAGGAGGTTTGAGGGGGCTTTGCGGCCCTAAAAATGTAAAGAAACGAGAACTATTATTCATTTATAAATAACTTAATTTCAACAACTTATGTGGTTAATCAATTCATCAATTGGTAGAAAAGTTGTAATGTCTGTTACGGGCATTGCGCTGATCTTGTTCTTGACCTTCCACGGTTGCATGAACTTGGTGGCGCTCTTCTCGGAAGAGGGTTACAACATGATTTGCGAATTCCTGGGTGCCAACTGGTATGCCGTTGTGGCTACACTTGGCTTGGCTGCCTTGGCAGTGATTCACATCGTCTACGCTTTCATCCTGACAGCGCAGAATCGTACGGCTCGCGGCAACAACCGCTACGAGGTCTCGACAGTGGTCAATTCCGGAAAAGTGGAGTGGTCGTCGAAGAACATGCTCGTGCTGGGTATCATCATCTTGCTCGGACTGCTGCTGCACTTGTACAACTTCTGGTACAACATGATGTTTGCCGAGTTGGTAGGTACTTATCAGCAAATCGATCCGGCTGACGGCTTTGCATGGATTGTAGAGACGTTTTCTAGCCCTGTGTTCGTGGTGCTCTACATCATCTGGCTTGCTGCCATCTGGTTCCATCTGACCCACGGCTTCTGGTCAGCTTTGCAAACCTTGGGTTGGAGTGGTAAGACCTGGCTCTGCCGCTGGAAGTTGATCGGCTTCATCTATGTAACGTTGCTCATGCTCGGCTTCCTGATCGTTGTTCTGGCTTTCGCATTCAAGTGTGCTCCGAGCCTCTGCTAATTATCAACTTTTAATTTCTAAGAATTATGGCAAAGAAAATTGATTCTAAGATTCCCGCAGGTCCAGTACCCGAGAAATGGAAGGAATATAAGGCTCATCAGCGTCTCGTAAACCCGAAGAACAAGCTGAAGCTCGACGTGATTGTGGTTGGTACTGGTCTGGCAGGTGCTTCTGCAGCTGCTTCATTGGCCGAGATGGGCTTCAACGTGTATAATTTCTGCATTCAGGATTCTCCACGTCGTGCTCACTCTATCGCTGCCCAGGGTGGTATTAACGCCGCCAAGTGCTATCAGAACGATGGTGACTCTGTTTATCGTTTGTTCTACGACACAGTAAAGGGTGGTGACTATCGTGCTCGTGAGGCCAACGTTTATCGTCTGGCTGAGGTTTCAAACAATATTATCGACCAGTGCGTAGCTCAGGGCGTTCCCTTCGCTCGTGAATATGGTGGCATGCTGGCTAACCGTTCATTCGGCGGTGCTCAGGTAAGCCGTACGTTCTACGCTAAGGGTCAGACGGGTCAGCAGTTGCTGCTGGGTGCCTATAGCTCACTGAGCTGTCAGGTGAAGGCCGGTAAAGTGAAGCTGTACACTCGTTATGAGATGGAAGATGTGGTGATTGTTGATGGTCGTGCTCGTGGTATCATTGCCAAGGATCTGACGACAGGTAAGCTGGAGCGTTTCAGCGCCAACGCTGTGGTTATCGCTACTGGTGGTTATGGTAACACCTACTTCCTCTCCACCAACGCTATGGGCTGTAACTGCTCGGCTGCTGTTCAGTGCTATCGCAAGGGTGCTTACTTTGCAAATCCCTCTTACGTTCAGATTCACC
>JAEEGH010001028.1_pt1 | contig 84099 bp, 66 predicted proteins | sample 9134181 | NCBI WGS metagenome assembly JAEEGH01 (sample SAMN16246544, study PRJNA631951) | gut metagenome | biome: gut microbiome; feature: rumen; material: DP-attached | host: Bos | place: Iran: Karaj | collected 2018-10 | reverse complement strand
TGAATACGACCTCGGTGACGTAGTCGTCGCGCCAGCCCACCTCGGCGACGCGCTCGGAGATGCCATCGGTGAGTGCCCATCGCTCGGAGCCCTGACGGTAATAGTCGATGGGAAAGCCGTAGGGTAGGTTGACGAAGTCCTTCTTGCTATTGTTGTAGAGCAGGTATTCGACTCGCACCAGGGTGTAGCGGCCTATGGGGGTGACGGTGAGGTGTTCGTCCTTCAACTGCACCTCGGGGACATGCACACCAACGGGGTTGCGCGAGAGTGTGAGAGAGGAGAAGGTGGCGACGGGGTCGCCATTGGCGAAGAGCGACGAAGCGAGGGCAAGAAATGCCACGAGGGAGAGAAGGGACTTCATGGGAAATTGAGAATTATTGTTGCCTTAAACAACGTGGGAGGATGGGATTTATTGTGTAGCACCCCTATCTTGGACATACCCCCCGCCTATCGGCGTACCCCTCTAAAGAGGGGACGGCTGACGCATGACACTGTATATCATGTGGAATACTGTGTGGTCGCGTGTAGCGAGTCCCCTCTTTAGAGGGGACGGCTGGCGCGGTTGGTTGCTATCTGACTTTTATCGCTGTAGTATTCCTTTAAACATTAAACTCTAAACAATAAACATTACTTCCGTGGATTGCGGAGCATCCAGTTGATGCCGACGAAGGCGTGCAGGTCGCCAACGCCACGGGTGAGGTTGGAGATGAGGCTGTAGTAGCCTTTAAGCGAGAGCTGGAGGTCGGGCGAGACTTGGTAGAGGCCAGAGAGGTTCCATCCATCCTCGTCAATGCCGACACCGAGCATCAGGCGGTCGGTAGCAAGCCAACGGGCATGAAGGGTGGGAATTACCAACGGCAGACCGGCATAAACCCACGAGAGGTCGAGCGAGTAGTCCAACAGCCAACGGCTGCCCAAACGGTTGCGGAACTGCAGGCCGATGGTGGGTCGCACGATGAACTCACGTTCAAGCGCCCCATCTTCTATCAACTGATTATGCAGAATGGGGAAACCAAGACTGGTGTTGAAGGCAATCGTGGGTTTCCATCCTTCGCCCTCGAAAATGAGGAGCTTGGCACCTATGGAAGGGAGAAACGAGCTATACAGGTCTTTATCTCCAGCAAGATACTCGATTGAGCCCTTGGCAGCATTGAGCGACAACGACAGCTCGGCATGGTGGCCGATGCCAAAACGGACACGGGAGTCGAAAGTGAATGAACGAGAGGTAAATGATGATCCATAGTAGCGGATATTGGAGAAACCAAATTGGTTTTTCCACTGTATGTCTCCAGCAGGCAGGACATTGGGGCCGGTGGTGGAGATGAGGGAATTGACGGTATCGTTCTGGGCATGGGCGGTAGAGATGCCGATGAAGGTCATTGCGCAGAAGAAGGCGATGGCGAGAGCGGTGGATTTGTTGATGCGTTTCATATTGAATTGAACGTTATTGTGATTTGATATACCCCGCCACTTCGTGGCACCCCTCAAGAGGGGACGGATGGCGCGGTTGAATGCTTTATAGTTTTTACCTTTTAGTTTCTAGTTTATAAGAACATGGTGATGCCGGAAGTGTAAACCCGGTCGCCTGTGGCGGGGTCGATGAAGGTGGGCAGGCAGTTGGTGAAGAAGCGTATGCCGTGCAGAAGACCTATCTTGTCAGTGGTGAGGGAGAGGCCTACCTCAACCTTCCACGGCTGCATGACGGACATGATGTTATCGCTGTTGGTGAGGATGCTTATGACTCGGGAGACGGCATCGTCGAAGCTGTTGATGTAGTGCTCGACGATAGTGATGTTGCTGCTAACGGAATAGCCTGTGAAGATATCCAAAGCGATGCCGAAGCTGCCACGGCTGTTGGCACGGGGGTACCACTTGAGTTCGACAGGCACGCCCACATAGCTGCCGTAGGCATAGCCGCGACGGGTGGCGGTGGTGGGCTCGGTGAGGAAACAGATGCCGTCGCGCTCGGCGTTGAACTCAACATTGTAGTAGAGAGGGTACCAGTTGAAGTCGTAACGCAGACCTGCCGAGAGCTTCCAATGGGGCGCAAACTGCCAGTGCGCCATGAGGGGTATCTGTAGGGTGAAGCCGTATTTGGAATAGTATGGTGAGCCGAGGTTGTTGCTGAGGGTCGAGACACCAGCGGAGAGACCAAGGTCGAGGTTGATTTCGACAGTGCGACAGCTGGGGGCAGATAACGTGTCGGTCTGGGCACGGCCACTGAGGGCGATGCAAAAGAGTGTGAGTATGATTACGATGCGTTTCATTTTGAATTGAAAATTATCTATATAAAAAACTTCTTAATTCTTAGTTCTTACGTCTTACTTCATATTAGGCGGATGGAGAGGACATTGCCGTCCATCATGCTGGGCTCGGACTGACGGAGGCGGAAGATGCTGCGACGTTGGGTTGGGGCTTCGGGCTCGGGAGCGGGCTCGGCCTGCGCCAAGGCTTCGGAGGCAGGCTGCAGGATGGAGGCGATGGGGAGCACCTCTTCGGCAGATTGCTCTTCGTCAGAGACTTCGGCATACTGCTCGGTGGGCATAGGCTCGTCGAAGACTGGACTGGGTATGATTTCCTCCAATATTGGTTCTGCCACGACTGGCTGCGACTGCAAGGCAGGCTGGGGGCTGACGATGCCAACAGCGACAGGACGGACGGTGAAGGTAGGACGTGATGCCGCCTTGGCAGGCTCGGCGGGAGCCATGTGGGCCTTGGGCAGCTGCACCTGCGGAGCCTGGGCGAGTTGAGGTTTGACGGAAACCGGCGAAGGATACCACAGGCGGACGATGGTCATCATAAAGAGCACCAGACATGCGGCAGCCACCAGTCGCACCGACCACAGTCGCACGGAGCGCCGCTTGGCGGCGGCCTCTTCGACAGCCATGCGCTCAATCATTTCCGACAGCTGCTGCTGACGACGGGCATCGCGGCCGGCATGTTCGACCGATGCCAAAAGCTCTTCGAGCGTGGGGGAGGTGCTATTCTTTTTCATAATCGAGAATCATTTGTTTCATGGACCTATATGCACGGGAGAGGAGGGTGTAGACGTTGCCCTCGGTTGTGTGGAGGGTGCGGGCGATGGCTGAGGTGTCGACATTGTCGAAATGCTTGAGGCGAACAACCTTCTGCTGCTGCTCGGGGAGGGTGTCGATGAGGCGGAGGGCCAGTTGGAGACGCTCGTCATCGTCGGAGTGGTCTTCGTCGGCAAGGGTGGAGAGGTAGTCCATCCCAACCGAGGGGTGGCGGCGGCGCATCACGTCGATGCAGCGACGCTTGACGAGGGTGATGCACCAAGCCTCGCGGTTGACGACTTTCTTCAACTTGTTGCGTTCGCTCCAGAGGGTGACAAAACAATCCTGCACCACATCGGCGGCCTCGTCCTCGTTGCCTAGGAGGCTCTCAGCCATGCGCTGCATGGCGGGCTGGTGGACCAGATAGTCGGCTTCGAATTGTTTTGTTTCAGAGTACATGAATTGATTTTTTTCTGTAGTTCTAACAAGTAGTCGCAAAAGTGGGCAAAATATGTCACACTTTTGCGAAAAAAAATCAAACTTTTTTGTAAGGCGTTATTTTAGAAGATAATCCAAAGCGTATTTATAGCCCTCCAAGCCCAAGCCACAGACTACACCACGGCAGACATCGCTGAGAAGGGAATGGCGGCGGTACTCCTCGCGGGCGTAGATGTTGCTGATATGCACCTCGACCACAGGCGTGGTGATGGCAGCAACGGCATCGTGGATGGCGACGCTGGTGTGGCTGTAGCCACCGGCGTTGAGGATGATGCCGTCGGCGGTGAAGCCTACCGCGTGGAGGCGATTGATTAGCTCACCCTCGACGTTGCTCTGGTAATAGCCAATCTCTACGTCGGGGAACTGGCGTTTGAGGCCTTCCACCATCTCCTCCATGGTGGTGTGCCCATAGATGGAAGGCTCGCGACGACCCGTGAGGTTCAGGTTGGGTCCGTTGATGATTTCGATATGTTTCATGGCAATTACTATTTAGTTTCTACTTTCCTCAAGCATCCACAGCCAACAGGGCATAATCTCCACACGCCGACCGTCAGCATCGTGAACGGTCTCACGTCTGTCGAGCGTGATTACCAACCCTAGTTCCAAGCCGTACGCCGTCATGGCTGCCGCTATTCCATCCAGTTCGCGTTTGCGAGTGTCGGGCTGGTCCATGACTGCACTCACCTGTATTGCCTGGGTGACGGTGTGACCTTGGCGCACAACAAAGTCGCACTCATGCCCATTGCTATGATAGTAGAAGTCTGCACCACGTCGTTGCAGTTCTATTGCCACAGCATTCTCCAGCCATAAGCCTTGATTCTTGCTGAGATTGAAGCCCACTTGCCCAGCCAAGGCGTTGTCGATGAAGTACAGTTTCTTTGGACTCCGCAGCTGTACCCCCACTTTAGAATCGTATTTATTCAGGCAATGAACCATATAGGTCTGTTCCAAACAGAATATCCAATTGCTGACAGTCTCCATACTCTTCATCCCAATGCTCTTGGCCACAGAATTGAAGGTGAATGGATGAGTGACATTACTGGCCAGATAGTAAATCATCTCGCGCAACGAGGCTTGGGCAGTGATGCCGTTGCGCACAATAACATCGCGAAAGACGATGTCAGTATATAAAGACTTTAGGAATGCCGTATTCCCAGCTCGTAGGTACTGTGGCATACCCCCCATAGCGAGGTATTCCGAAAAATATCTGCCTAACCGGGCACGGCCTTCAGTGGTGTGAAAGTCTTGCCGACGATAGGTATACCGACGAAAAATAAGAAATTCGGCAAAAGAGAATGGGTAGAGCTCCAATGTCAAATGTCGACCTGTTAGCAAAGTGCCTAGTTCGCGACTGAGCAGGTTGGCATTGCTACCCGTCACGAACACTTTATTGCCTGTATTATATAGCCTATCAACAAAGCGTTCCCATCCCTTGACATTCTGAATCTCATCGAAATAGTATGTATGCTGCTCTCCAAATTCGGAATGGAACAGTTCGTTCAGCTGCTGAAAATCATTCACCTCAAAGTTCAGCAAACGCTCATCGTCGAAGTTGATATAATAATCCCTCTCGGATAGTTGCTGTTGAATCTGCCGCAACAATGTCGACTTCCCGCAACGCCTCACACCCGTGATGACCAATATTTCGGGAGCCGACACCAACCCCATGTCAATCTTCCGTGGGATAATATCTTCTGAGGAGACTATCCTTTGTTCATAAATCACCTGTAAAAGAGTATCTTTTGTAACCATAGACTATTTTTTCATAATTGCAAAGATACAACTTTTTTCCGATTCGGAATCGAAAGATATTAGAAAACTTCCGATTGACAATCGGAAGTTTGAAATAATATCATAATTCGGCATGTCAGAAACACAGACACATCTCATTTTGATTCAGACTGTTGTTTAAGGCGTTCTCGCAGGCGCATAGCCGGGCGTTCTACCATATAGTATAGTATGAATGTGGCTGCAACTACCATGAGCCAAAAGAGCAGGTAGGCGACTTCGCCATGAGTGGTGGCGAAAGTGTGCATAGAACTGTCGACGATGGTGCCCATCAAAAGATTGACCATAAACATGGAATAGGAGAGCAGGCTTAGCACCATGATGCCTTTGGCGAGGGTGCCGCGGGCGGTCTTCCATGAGTTGAGGGCGGGAAGGGTAAAGGCACAGGCGACCGAGTTAATCAGGGGCAGTAACAGCACAGAGTAGGCATCGCCTACGGTGTATTGGATGCTCCTGTCGGCAATAAAGAGCGCAATGCCTACCGCCAAAGCCCACCAACGACACTTTTGCCAGAGTTTGGGACATTCGCGACACAGCCACGCAGCTAGGACGCCGACGTAGATGCAGTCGGTGCGTGTGGCAAGTGTTTTGCGGATGATGATGTCGTAGTGATAGGGGTCGGTCAAACCCAATCCTACTTTGGCACGATACAACGTACACGCCACGATGGCAATCACCGCAGCGACGGGTAGGGCATAGCGTCCCACGATGCGACGCAATCCTATAACAATGAGGGGAAAGAAAATATAGAACCACCACTGCACGGGCAGCGACCACGACTCCCAGTAAAAGCCCTGGAAGGGGGTGAAGATGTTCTGGGTGAGGGTTACAAATTGGTACATGGGTGTCGCCGTGAGGTCGGCAGTGATAAGACCCAGCCACACGGCCAAGAGGTTGAGCAACAACATTGCATAATAGTTGGGAAGGATGCGCAGGGCTGTCTTGCGGTAGAAGCGCCAGGTCTGCTGCCATACGGGCGGCTGGCTCATCATCTTCATGACAGAAAGGCCAATTAGGAAGCCGCTCAGCACAAAGAACAAATCGACACCGTGGGGCACAGGAAGGTGGGAAAGCCAGTCGAGCCGTGTGCCACGGATGAGGTGCATACCATGCCTGTGTACCACACAGAAGATGGCGAACGCCCTCAACAGGTCGAGTCCGAAAACACGTTGTCGTGTGCTTATGACAATTCCTAGCATAAAACGATAACGCTTAAACCTGACTATTATTGTGCAAGAGGGAAATACAATGCAATAAAAGCAGCGAAGAAGCGTTATTTTATTTATGAGCCAAAACTATCATCCGAAGCCTGTCAAAATATACAAGTCCACCATCAGTTGTGTGATGTCCGTATTGCTATACTCGGCCGGCATTGCATTCTGCATTTGGGTTGCTATCTCCAATTTCAACAATGACGCCCTCTCATGGATAATGGTATTGGCCTTGGGGGTCATGGCAGTGGCATGCGCCAATCAAATGATATACTACATCCGCTGCCGACATGAGCAGATCATCATTACCGAACAATCCCTTATCATATCCCAGTGTGTCCAAGAGACTAAAAATGGGGACTGGAAACCTGTTAAGAATGTCAAGCTTTCGTGGAAGAATATCAACCACATCTCAGCCCAATGGGAAAGACCCACCAGCAAGAGCATACGAAAGAATGTGCTGGTCAGCGCAGGCAAGAAAGAGACCTATTTAATCGACCCCGACATATTTGATGTTTTCTTTCTGGAGAGGAAGCTGGAGGAATTCCAGAAAAAGTACGGGAACCCATCTACGCCAACCCGATCGACCAGCATCGACCATATTCCCCAATTGCATGAGCTCTTAAAGAATCGGCGTTAGTCGTAAGGGGCAAGTTTCCACACAGACAAAAATCAAAGCCGCCTCCGAAAGGAGACGGCTTTGCGTTATGAACAAAATTGACGGGTCAGATTAGATAAATCCTTATCTAAGCCTTCACTCGCTTTCGCTCGTGGTGGCTATTAGATGATGCCCTGGGCAACCATAGCCTTAGCAACGCGCATGAAGCCGGCGATGTTAGCGCCCTTCACGTAGTTGATGTGGCCATCAGCCTCACGGCCATGCTCAACGCACATGTCGTAGATGTTGTTCATGATGGTGTGGAGGTTCTTGTCGACCTCTTCAGCGGTCCAGTTGCGGTGCTCAGCGTTCTGGCAGATTTCGAGACCAGAGGTAGCAACACCACCAGCGTTGACAGCCTTACCGGGGCCGAAGGGAACCTTAGCGGCCTGGAAAGCGGCGATAGCGGCGGGCTGACAACCCATGTTGGAGACCTCAGCAACATACTTCACGCCATTGGCGAGGAGCATCTTGGCATCTTCCTCAGCGAGCTCGTTCTGGAAGGCGCAAGGCATAGCGATGTCGCACTTCACAGTCCAAGCCTTCTTACCAGCGGTGAACTTGGCCTGGCCAGGGAATTTGTCGGCCATATCCTGAACCTTGTTGCGGTTGGAGGCACGCATGTCGAGCATGTAGTTGATCATCTCCTTGGTGATGCCGTTCTCAATCTCGCAGACACCGTCGGGACCGGAGATAGCAACAACCTTGGCACCCAGCTCGGTGGCCTTGATGGCAGCACCCCAAGCAACGTTACCGAAGCCAGAGAGGGCGATGCGCTTGCCTTCCATCTTGTCGTTCTGCTGTTTCACCATGCGCTCGACATAGTAGATAGCACCGAAACCGGTAGCCTCGGGACGGATCAGAGAACCACCCCAGCCGTAGCTCTTACCAGTGAGGGCACCAGTGCTGTGCTCGCGAGCCAGTTTCTTGTAAGCACCATAGAGGTAGCCAATCTCGCGGCCGCCAACGCCTACGTCACCAGCGGGACTGTCCTGATCGGGACCGATGTTGCGCCACAGCTCATACATGAAGGCCTGGCAGAAACGCATGATTTCAGCGTCGCTCTTTCCAACGGGGTCGAAATCGGAACCACCCTTACCACCGCCGAGAGGCAGCATGGTGAGGCTGTTCTTGAAAATCTGCTCGAAACCGAGGAACTTCAGCATGGAGACGTTCACAGCCTTGTGGAAGCGGAGACCACCTTTGTAGGCACCGAGGGCGGCGTTGAACTGCACACGGTAGCCGAGGTTGGTGCAAACCTCACCCTTATCGTTGACCCAGGTCACGCGGAAGGTGAAGATACGGTCGGGCTCGACAATGCGCTCAACAATCTTGTTGGCCTCGAACTCGGGGTGTTTGTTGTATTCTTCCTCAATGGTCTCAAGAACCTCGCGAACAGCCTGCAAGTACTCGTTTTCGCCCGGATGTTTGGCTTCCAGGTTAGCCATAATTTCGTTTACTTTCATGGTATTGAATAATTTATATTAAACAATGAGTTATTATTTGTGACAACAAATGTACAACCTTTTTTTGATTAAAAAAAATTTTTTTTATATTATGTATCATATTTATCTGCACTCCACTGTATTACAGATAAATAAAAAATATGTTAATTCGGTGTGGCAACATCTTTGCCACACCAAACTGATTATTCGGCTAAAAGAAGAAACTAATAGACCTATAAATAACAGGTTGTGACGAAGTTCGCCAAACGGGGACGCACATAGTCGCGTTCCTCGATATGCGACATGTGGGCCACATTGTCGAGCAGCAAAATCTCGGCATGGCGGGCCATCATTGCCTGCGCCAATGCCACCTCGAGCGAAATACGGGGGTCGTTTTTACCATAAATAAAAAGGGTGGGCACTTCGAGCCGCTGTAGGACATGCAGTCGCGAAGGCCGTTCTGCCATACCGCGCTGGGCCGCAATGATACTCTCGGCCTTGGTCTCCAGACACTGATCCTGGATGTCCTTAATCTCCTGATTCATCACCTCGCGCTTAGACACATCGAACAATGAGGGGATGAAACTGACAATGTAGCTGGCACGATTCTGGCACACTTGGTCGCAAGTCACCATACGCCTCTCCACCACAGCCTCACTGTCGGGAAGGGCGTGGGAATGCAGTAACCCAAGCCCTCTTAGCCTATGAGGGAAGAGGTCGGCAAAGGCAAGGGCAACATAGCCGCCCATCGAGTGGCCTACCATCACACACTGCTCCACATGGGCATCGTCGAGCACCGCTTTGACGGCTCGGGCCATGAAATCCATCGAATGCACTTCGTAGAAACATTCGCTGTAGCCATGCCCGGGCAGGTCAATGGTGATGACATGCATGGAACGCATGAAAGAAAGGACATACGAACTCCATATATCAAGATTCTGAAGATAGCCGTGAAGCAGTACTAACGTCTGTTCATGCTCTCTTCCCTCATCGCGATAATGCAATGTATGTTCCTCAAATACTATAGTCTTATGCTGTTCCATTGCCTATTAAATGTTACAACTATCAAATGGCAAAATTACACTTTTTTTTCGAACTATCAATTATTTTTCTAAAAAAATGCAAAAACAACTTCCATTTTTAAAGAAAACGCACTGCTACAGGGATTGGTGAGAGGCCTTTCTTATAGGCCATATTGCCATAGGCTGAAAGATGAATACGGTCAGCACCGATACCACAACCCACCAAGAAGTTTCGTATAGCCGTAGCACGCTTGAGCGACAAATCATAGGCTCTATCGTCGTCTGTCCCTTTGGCGTGTACTAGCAGTTCTATCTGGCATTTGGAGTGTTGCTGAACGAATTGTGCAAGTGCTTTCAACTCCAGTTTGGCAAGCGGCAACAGTTGGGCGGTATTGTCGCGAAACTCCGTCAACGGAAGTGGTACTGGCTCTTTAAGTTGTTCCAGTGTATAACCTTCCAAAGTGGCCTTGTCCGACCCGCCATCCTCAATTATGAGCGTGGGAATATAGACCCAGTCCGCCTCGGCAATCAAGGCATACGACATACCACAATAAAGCGGGAAGGACTGAAGGGAGTCTATTTGGTCTTCGTTTAAACGAAGAATAACACCTTGCTGTCTCGGTTCAACCAATCTGACATTACGCAACACATCGAGATTGTCCGACATATCGACTGCCACTTGATGCCGACAGTCAGTGGTGTCGTGGTCTGTAGCAAAACTACGAAATGCGTTGACACTTCTCGGACTAGTGCCCGACAGGTAATAAATGCGACCTTCACCCTGTGCGAAACTGAGCGACCCCTCATCGAAAGCTCCATTCACCCCACGTCCCATATTGACGGGCTTAGACCAATGCGTCCAATCCAAGAGGTCGGTACGGGTCACACGATAGATATCGCCATAGCCCAATCCGCCAGCATCGGTGACGTAATAGAGCGTGCGCATGTTGCGGCTGAGTATGGGGCTATGCTCACAATAGGGTGTGTTGATCCCAACACCAAGGTTGATTGCCTCCCATCGGTGTGGACCAGCAAAAGGAATAAAATAGATGTCGAATGCCGGAGCGTGATCGCCATGATAGTAACTGCCCGAGTGCTGGACATTCATTCCTCCTGGGCGGTCGGACACCAACAGCATTCCCGAATAGTCCTCCAGAATAAATGCATCCTGCTCTATACTGGGTGTGTTGATAGGTGACTCAAAGTGTTCGAGTATCCGCCAAAGGCTGTCAGACACTATCTCCGCCGACCAGATGTCTCCTTCAATGCCCAGTAGCGCTTTTCGTCCTTCATCGTAGAAACTATAGGGCACAGCAGGTGTGTCGCAACCTTCAATGCGCACATCGCCCACACGCTGCCACTTAGCATGCTTGCCTATCCCGATCCGTCGGGCATAGCCGATGGCCGAATTGCTGTCTACCGTGTAGGAAAAGTAAACCGTGCCATCTGTAGGATGGGCCACAAGGTGTGTAATATCTTTAAGTGCCATCTCCAACCGTGCAGCTTTCGCACCGTTGTCTGACAGCAAGACGGCCAGTTCCGCATATTCAGCATTGCTGACATCCTCAAAACAGAGGTCAAATTTCTGCATACGACTACGTGCCGCTGCCCATTCCTTGTGTGCTATCTGATGTTGCAAAATGCGTTGCAGTGCCACAAATGCCACCTTGCGGCCCATAAGCAGACGGATATTGGTCTCCATCTGGTCATAATCAGCCTCCTGATAAGGCTGCGTGAGGTCTACCGAGTCAATAATTTTGGCCCGTGCCAAGTCGGAGCTCCAAGCCATCTTATACGGATAGTCGGGATGCGCCGCCGCAAACGAGCGTATGGGCTCCCCGTTGCCCTCCTCGGCATACCATTCGTAACAATGCCTGTACACGTCGGAATATTGTTCGTCGAGGGGAAACTGCGACAGGTATACTTGCTTGGCATGCTGGTTTCGCTCCTGCACCACCATATTGCGCAACCGCGCCAATGCCGAGTCGGCCATGGGGTCGTCGCTGTGATTTTTGGCATATTCCGCCAGCTCCTCGGGGGTAGTCAGCCTCCTAAAATCGTCCCTACGCAACTGATGCAGCCTGTCCAACGCATCCATATAATAGTCGCCACGGGGGTAGCGGTCCAAATAGTGCGAGAAAGCCTCCTCACTGCCCACACGACAGGCTTCCATATAGGCTATACGGCTCTTCTGCCTCATGGCCGCTTGCTGGATTACAGCGTTGGCGGGGAATGCTGCCACCGCAAAATCCACCGCAGCCTCACTGTCAAACCGCGACATGTACCTCGGTGCCAACCGCGCCAATTCCGCCTCGGCGGCCTCGGCCTCGGCCGTATTGGGATGTGTCAGGATGAAGGCGACATAACCCTCTATCGTGTTTTCGTTCTTGACCTGCTCGTATGCAACCGACAGACTCTTGGCCTGCAACCGTTTCACTATCTCGGCATTGTTGGGAAATGCCTCAACGAATGCCGACACCTCCGCCTCGTCCATCTGCGGCACATGCGAGCGCACATATAGCACCGCCTGCGCCTCTATGTCTTTCCGTTTCTGCCGTATGACAGGGATGGTGATACCTTTGCGGATGAGCTTCTGCACGTCGCGATAGCGTTTCTTGTCCTGCACCCATGCCGTATACAGCACTTCGCTGCGCTCGGCATATCCCGCGGCAAGCGTGAGACTGGTGTACGGATTGTCCGTTTGCGAATAGAATGTCGCCAACTCCATCAGGTTCGCCACGTTGTCGGGATTCTTTGCATACTCCTTGCTCAACTGGATATATTGGTCGCGATAGACCGACAGCACCGAGTCCGTCTGTCCCATCGCCACCTCGGCAACGAGCACCGCCAACAGCAAAAACGCCACTCTCTTCATAGGACTAGAATGTCAAGCTTTTCAATATGGCGATAAATTCTTTCTCCATCTGCTTGTAGGTGTCCTTGGTGGTCTCCAGCCGGAACTCCACCACCGTGTTCTGCACCTTGAAATAGACCATCCTAAACTGGTAGTCCTTCTTATCCCGCACATTAGTGTATGCACCCACATAGCCCATGCCGCCCGACTTGGGCAGCCCCAGACCTTCCGTATAGTCGGTCAGCGACTGGTAAGGCTCCTTGCTGTAGCGGTCGAAAACAAAGTCGAAGATGGGCGCGGTAAAATTCTTCCGCACATAGATGCGCAAAAACGGCAGCGTCGTGTCGCCCTTGGCTGCCACCACCTTGTCTGAGTAATAATAGAGATAGCGCTGTGTGTTAGCATCCACCCGCTCGGTGTTCAGATATTTCCACTTGCTCGGGAAGGTGAACTTCACCTTAGTGCCAGGAATGGAGACTTGCGCCTGTGCCGAGCCGCCAAGCATCAATACCAAAAAAACTAAGGCCACTAGCCCACGCAGGCCACCCTTACTGTAAGATTTGGAGCTAAAACTGTTTTTCATATTATAATCACTTGTTTAATATTTGGTTATAAAAACTCATCAACTTATGTGTCAGCTGTTCTTTACTGTACTGCTCGGCTATGAGAGCAGCGGCGTTGCGACCTATTTGTCGACGGAACTCCGGGTCGTCCACACACCGTTGCAGCTGTTCCACAAACCGTTCCGGCGTATCAGCAATCAGCACATCCTTGCCGTCAGTGCAGCCGATGCCCTCCGCGCCTATGCTGGTAGTCACCACCGCCTTGCCAACCGACATCGCCTCTATTATCTTCACCCGTATGCCGCTGCCGCTCAGCAGTGGCACCACGTTAATCTGTTTGCTGGCAATGAAGTAGGCCGCGTCAGGCACCTCGCCCAGCACCTTCACCCCCTCAGTCTCAAGCTGGAGCAGTTCGTCGGGCATCTTGCGGCCCGCCAGATACAGCGTCAGCTGCGGCATACGCTCATGCACCTTGGGCCATACCTGTTTGAGAAACCACTTCACCCCCTCCAAATTGGGCATCCAGTCCATCGACCCGATGTGGAACATCGAATTGGGTTCCTCCCCCACCTGTATATCCGACTCCGGCACAATGCCAAACGGCATCGACAGCATCGGTCGGCGACATCCCATTTCGCGCAGTTGCCGCGCGTCGTTCTCCGTGATGCTCACCACGCCGTCGTAGTCGTTCAGATGCTCCCGCTCGTAGGCCGCCAACGTCAGCGACAGATGCTTCAGATACCACCTCTTCAGCGGGTTGCGCTCGCTCTGCGCCACCCGTCGCCATATCGTATGCTCCACATTGTGCGCCCTCAGTATCACCTTCGCGCTGCTATGCTCGCGGACAACAGGCACGTAGGGGGTCATAAAGATACTTTCCACATGCACCACGTCAAACTCCTCCTCATCCAGCACCTGCGCCAATTTGCTGGCAAATGCCTTGCTGATAAAACGCTTCACATGGTACGACTCGCCACACAGCACCGCCACCCCCGCATCCAACGGATGGATGCCCAGGTCGATATGCACCGCCTCAAAACGGGTGGCCTTGCGATAGGCCTCCGTCATCCTCCCCTCATTAGCGTGGCATCCGTCAGGCCGAGGCTTGTCATCCAGCACCGGATGCTTGTCGCTGCACAGCGACAGCACCCTCACCTCGCACCCAGCCTCCAGCAGCCCCTGCGTGACGCTGTTCATCGCCAAGGTACCACCGTCGACAGGCGGATAAGGCGGTTTGTTGCAAAGCTGTAAGACCTTCATCTTTCCCCAATTGCTTGATTGTTTGATTGTGCTATTGCTTAAACCCATTCAAGCGTTCACACATTCAATCAATCTTATTCTTCCACCGGCAGAGCCTTGAAACCCTTGCCCATAATCTCCGAACTCTCAATCACGTTCACGAAAGCCGTTGGGTCGAGGCGCCGCAGGTTGGCGCGCAGCTTCACAAAGTCGGCACGCTCCATCGTCACATAAATCATCTTACGCTCGGTGCCATTGTACAGGCCTTCGCCCGTGATGCAGGTGCCACCGCGGTGCATCTCGTTGAGGATATAGTCCTTCACCTCCTCCAGATGGTCGGTGACGATAAACGCCGTCTTGTAGCTCTTCGTGCCGTCCACCACCAGGTCGATAACCTTGCTCTCCACATAGATGAGGATGATGGAATAGATAGGCAGACGGATGTCGCCAACGGCAATCAGCGTAGTCAGCGTGATGCAGCTGTCCACAATCAGCACCAGCGTACCCAGCGAAATCTTCGTGTACTTATGCAGAATCATCGAGATAATGTCGCTGCCGCCCGACGTGGCTCCGCTGCGGAATATCATGCCGATAGCCACACCGTAGATAAGGCCCGCCACAATGGTGTTCAAAAAATAGTCAGGCACAAACCAGCCTCCTTCGTTGGTTATCTGCACCATCGACAAGCCTTCTATCGGCTGCGCCACAATGGGACCGTCGTGTATCACGGGGTTGTAGCCCCACACATTCTCAAACAGCAAGGTAAACAGGAAGATCAAAATGGTCGAAATCACCGTCTTCACACCAAACTTAGGTCCCAATATCAGCGTGCCGATAATCAGCAGCGGAATATCCATGCAGATAGCATAGTAGGCGATTCTCCACGGCCACAAGGTGTTCAACACGTTCGACAGACCATACGTGCCGCCAGGTGCCATAATATAGGGGTTCACAAACATCACGTCGCCCGCCGCAAACAGCGCGCTACCCAATACCAACAGCAGATAAGCTGTAAACTGCTGCTTAAAATCCTTTTTCTCCATTTATTAAACCTTCTTTTTTATACATTGATTTGTCTAAAAACACATTGCGCCATTTCTCCGCGCAATCTTAAAAGTACAAAAGTACGAAAATATTTTCATTTACCACAAAAATGAATTCAAACGCCCAAGGCAAACACATCAAAGGGAACTTCTATAAATTGTCTCGAAAAGACGCGACATTGAGAACTGTTGGCAAAAAATCAGTCATACTTTATACTAGAGCGTTTTTATTATTCAATTTTGTTCAATTTCTCGCCGTCAGGCGACAAAAATAGAACCTACCTTATTGGAGAAAAATGTGCAAAATCCCCTAATTTTATTTGGCAATCTTGTATAAAATCCCCAAATTTTCACCCACAAATTGTACTAGTCTAATCCTGCCCCCTATTTGTCCGCTTCTGCCCCGAAGAGCCATAGGCGGGTTCTATATCACCTCATCGACATCATCTCCTACCGCTACCCTCGCTAGTCCTTAGCGAAGTACACTCCCGCTCCATAAAGGGGCACATTGGTCATTCTTTCTTGTTCGCGGTAACCGCTCATAGAGAAACGCACACCATGCATCTCTGCATTACTCTGAAGGACAGTTTTTAGCGATTTTGACTGTAGATTCTCCTCTGCCTTCACCTCAATTGGAACAATCTGTGTTCCTTGTTGGATAACGAAATCAATCTCCAAATCACTTGTTTCTCTGCTATAATAAAACAACGACTGGTTTATGCTTGCCTCCAATTGGGTACAGACATAGTTCTCCGTGAACATTCCCTTGCCTTCCCCCATGTTGTTTGGCATCAGAAGTGTGGCGGCAGGGGTGTTTGACAAGGCACCTAATAGTCCTACGTCAAGCAGATACAACTTGAAAGCAACAAAATCCTCATATATCTTTAATGGCATGGAGGGTTTTGAAACCCTCGCCACTCGATGAACCAACCCGGCATCAATCAACCATTGTATGGCCAACTCAAAATCTTTTGCGCGACCGCCTTCTCGCACCACACTATAGATAAATTTCTTATTTTCCTTTGACAACTGCGACGGCAGCGAGTTCCAAACCTGTTCTATACGCTTCATCTCCCGTGGGGTATTATGTTTTGACATATCTTGAGAGTATGCAATCAAAATATTATTTTGTACCTCTCGAACAGCATTAGCATCGTTCGAATCAATGAACTTCTGCACCGCACTTGGCATTCCTCCCACGAAATAATATTCTCGCAACAACTGGATTAGCGTAGAATGAATCCCCTGAAGCACGTACCAATCTCTTTTGAGCAAGATATCAGCCATCATATCATATCCTTTGGCTCTCAAAAACTCATCGAAGGTCATGGGAAACATCCTAATCATATCCACCTTACCCACAGGGAACGATTCTCCATGACGCATAGCTATCCCAAGGAGTGAACCTGCCACACAAACATGGTATTCTGGCGCATTTTCGCAGAAATACTTTAGCGACGCAAGCCCTCGTTGAAGTTCCTGTATTTCGTCAAGAATAATCAATGTCTCTCCCGGAACAATTTTCTCTTGGGTAATAGCACCAATGTTAAGTATTATTCTCGCCATGTCATAGCCCTCAGCAAACAAGTCCCTTACCCTTACATCGTTGTCACAATTGATATACGCAACATTTTTATAACACGTCTCACCAAAATGTTTCAAGATATACGTCTTCCCCACCTGACGAGCTCCCAACAGAATCAACGGCTTTCTATCTAAAGAATTCTTCCACCTAATCAATTCATTTATAACATTTCTATACATATTTCACATAATATTTCAAGATGCAAATATACAAAAATAATAGCGACTTTTGAAGAAATATTACATTTTTTCTAGCCACTTTTGATAAAATACTACATTTTTTCCAGCCACTTTTATCAATGCAATGACTTTCCCTGAAATTGGTTGACAGATTTGGGATGGTTAAACTGAATTGGTTTACATTGTATAGTTCATATCCCTAATCTGGTTTACACCATCACTGTTCCGGTTTACACCTTGCGGCTCCTATGCCTGTTCTAGTTTACAATTTCCCTGCATTGCTTGACACCCGTTTTCATTACTGGGGACAATCCAGAGTGACTTCTCTTTTGGCGGTGCAAAGATACGCAAACTTTTTCATTCAGGTACTTGTCGAGCCGCCCACACAGCACTACCGCGCTGCTGATGTGGCACTTGCACACTATATCTGATGCCGGACATCCCCGCTCGTGGTACTCTCGTGCTATCGCGATTTTGTCCGTTTCGTCGAATACATACTTGTCTGTTTCGTCCTCTTTCCATTCGTACTCGTCGAGGTCTGGGTTGTACACCCTCGTCGTTCTTGTCTTTTTCTTCATTTTCACTTTCGGTATTGCTCCCAAAAGTGTCAACTTTTTTCAGGTTAAGACATAACTTTGCCTTTAAACAACTGTTCTTTAATATCTTTCTGAAGTATTCTTTGTATCATAATACTATTTTTACAATGCAAAGATACAACTTTTATAATAGAATTAAATCCACAAAAATTGCAACTTTTGTGGATTTGACTCCACGAATTTCACGACTTTTGTGGATTTGGCTTCTTCCCGTCTAGCCATCATCAACAGCCAGCCCCTCATCACCGAACCGCCACCACCCTGCGGGCGGGCGCGTCGCCGACCTTGACCAGATACACCCCCCGCAGCGGAAACATCAACCACAACATGGATTTAATGATACTTTATCAATCGCTTTTGATTAATATAAGTTAGTGCTCGCTCCCTATTCTTAATAAACTGACCAAGCAGTCCCATTTTAGAGAACAACAAGTACATGTATTTAGAAACATCATCAATAGACCTCGAATCTCCTACAATATAAAGTTCTGAGAATGTTGCCCCACCATCAGCTGAATATTCGCCACCAATATGTCTACTACCCACATCGGCTATCCTGAAAAGATATTTTGAAGGATCGTCAATCCAGGTTTCCTTCACCTCATCCGAATGTACTGCCGTTCCAACCATAATGTTAGGAACTACCATGTACGAATAAAAACTATTCTTTTCGACCCTTGAAATAAATGCCTTTATGGATTCCTGCGATACTTTAATCATGTGCTTTTTTGTCTCCTCAGGAGTATATTCCTTTATCATTGAATAGTACGCAATACATGGTATACTATTTTCAAATAGTCCAAGCATCAACTTGCAATTGTTCTCCAAATCCTCGTAACTAGTAATCAGATCGATAATGAAAATCGTTTTATATTTGAAAGAGACATTTTTTCTTGGTTTAAGGAAACATGATAATTCCGACAGTTTACAACATGAGAATTCCCCTCCAGCAAGTAACGACTTGATATAGGCATAATGGTAGTCATATACTCCTTGCCCCCACCCATGTGTAGAATTATTTACTACGACCACAAGGGGCTTTTCCTCTTGAATGCTTGTTAATGCCCCCAAGATATTATAAATACCATCATACACCTCATTAACAAAAGACCTCTCCTTACGTCGAAATAATCTTATACCATTGTAGTTCTCAACAAATCTAGCATCCTGCTGATTGAGTAGATGTGGCGAATACTCCTTAACAAATCCTTGCCAAATACGGAATGAGCCAGTCTCATAACCCCCATATTTCGCAGGCCTATTATAGCCTATATCATAAAAGAACCGCCCATCATTTGGCCTCATCTGCTTTATAAGCCCCCAAAAGTTGGAAGAAAAAGAGCCTTGCTCTTTCTCCCATTCCACAAATTCATTATTACGGATGATTCGTTTCTGATATTGTTCAATCATTATCTTATCTCGAACAATATCAGAATCAGAAATTTTCGTTTTCCTTGTTGAGGTATATGCTTCTATTCCCAAATCATTTTCTCTTTTGATAAATGATGCCTCACTAATTATTTTTTGACTAAGTATCCAACTACTCTCACTCTCGGACACAAGTCTTTTTACATCATCAAATGACAATTTGTCAATCAACCCCATTCTTGCTATTTTGACAGCAGGTTTTTTCAAACTTATTTTATTTTCTACTATATACTCATCAAAAGCATAAGGGTATTTGCCTGCTATTTCTTTAGATTTTTCCACCTTTGTTTTCCATGAGTCCCAATCCTTGCTAGGAAATGACAATATTATTCTCATGTCATGTAGATTGACACTTTCCCCACATTTGATTTGCTTTTGAAGAAGGACTTCAACTTGTTTCGGATAATTCTTAATAATATCTCTCACCATTATCCGCCTCCTACATCCTTGGAGGAAAATAGTAACAATAGCTACTATGAATAATATCAAGACAATAATGATCATATTGCTGAATTCTTCATTAATTAGGATTTGGCTTATTTTGGACGGCCAATTTTAGGAATGATTTGAATTACAAATCGTTTATTATTATTCTCATTTGTTGTATCCCTATTGTTACCATTAAAACCGCTGCCAGCAATTATTACTTCTGTGTTATACTTCCTAAAATCATGTTTTCCTTTAATCCTCCACCGATTGTATAACGCAAGAGCTCTATCATAGCTCAGCCTATACATTTTTATATGGTCTGGATCAAAAGTTTTGTCTCTTAACATGTCCCAATGAATAGCGGCATTACCTTCTATGACCATTTGATAGTGAAATTGATTCTTCCCATTCAACTTTTGCAGCAACAACTCCAAATCATTGCCTACAGAATCCACCCTCCCCCAATATTCATCCTTGATTACAGTATCATTGGGCTTAAATATTTCAATACCAACAAAATCTTTGGCATAAAACATTTTCTTTTCCTCACTATACTCAAGCGTAGAGTTTCGACTCAATTCTGCAAATAGCGAATCAAGTTGAAGTATTCTCTCCAATTGCTCTTTCTCAGCATTCGCACCAGCAAGAGCTTCTGTCAGTTCCTTATTGGCTGCTCCAACTTTTATTAGACAAATGATAAACAGAACCAGCATTACGAAAAACAGACTGGTCATTAAATCAGAATAGCTTGTCCAAAAGGAGTCTTTCTGTTTGTTATTCTTCATTGTAGTTTATTTCTTTAGTGCTTTGACTGCCAAAGTCATTTCCCGTACAGCAACAAGCAAATCTTTATTAAGTTCTACCGCATTCTTCTGAGTAGAAATTTGTGTGCCTTTTAGCGAAGCAATCTCTTGCTTTAAATCTCTATAGCATTCGGCTTGTACATCTGCATATTCAACAAGTTTTTCAAATAGATTTTTCATGTCCGAAATAGAGTCAAAATAGTGCTTATTACTATTAACAAATGCTTGGATGTACTCTGAAGATGCCTTGAGTTGTTGATTTAGTTCAGTTGATACCACAGCTGCATCTTCTGACAATTCGTCATAATGTTTTCTCCACATTTCACGAGCCTCATTTCCTGTGGGGAAGTGCGTTTCAATAGCCGTCTTAAACTGATTTTGTAGTTCTTCAGCTGCTCCTTGGTTTTTAACAACAACCTTTAACGAAGATGTAAAGTCATCGAATTTTTGAACAATATCATCTATCCTTTTCACCGACTCATCCACCCTTCCCATCGTATTGTTCAAACCCTCTTGGTAGGAACGGAATATACCTAATGATTCCGTCACATTTTTTATTTCTTTAAGTGCGCGAGCCATCTCAACAGATACCTGTGTTTGATTCATCTTGTTCACTTCAACAAGAAGAAGGTGCTGTTCTTTAATATTGTCATTGAGTAATTCTACCGAGTTCGCGTAATCATCAAGGTTATGCCCAAATTTACCTATAAATTCACCCAACACACCTCTTAGCGAGTTGAGACTTGCCGCCATACTGTTAGACAATGTCGGCATAAGTTCTCTTCTAAGGAAATCAAAATAGCTGTTTTTATTTCGGTCGCTTATACCCAGTGCCTTTTTATATTTGACCGCTGAATTGTATATCATTAAAGAAAGACCTATAAGACTTGCTAGCATAGCCATCATAACGCCTATAAGCAAAATCTTCAAAGGACTCATTCCTCCTTCTGTGTCAAACAGGCCATTAATATTGGTGACAATACCTAGCAACCCAACCACAATACCGACAAAAGTTCCAGCCAACCCAAGATAAAGGGGAGTATTGATTGAATTTGTGATTTGAGAGTTTAAAGTATCCACCTTTCTTTCACACACATCTTGGAGAATTGAAAATTCTGCCGATGTCCCGACATTTTTACACAAATAAGTATTTGTTTCAACTATCACCTCAGAGAAAGAAGGATGCCCGCTTCCCCGATACTGAATTAGATCTACATCATGATAGTCATTCGTATTGTCCAAAGCACTATCTTCTTCATCTTGATGCCTCGGTTTCGGATTCTGTACAAAATTTATAAGTTTCTGTTTCGAAATAAGAATCTCCTCAGTAATGGACGACTGGAATACAGACAAATCCGAAGAGTCGGGAAAGAAATCCCCCAAGTCTTCAATGAGCTTCTTCGTTTGTCGAAAAGCACGCACCTGAAGAATTACGACAGCCAATACAATTAATGCTGCGATTGTTAATTGAGTTATTTCGTTTACATTCAATTGAGCGATTTCATCTACATTCATAATTCAAAATAGTTTTTGTTGCTTATTTATTGTTATTGTTTTCTTCTTTCTTTTCTTCTTATCCTCTATTTCTTTTATAGATAGCGGGGTGTAAACCTCATCAAGTTTAGGGTAGTTCCCTTCTATATATAGTTTTACTAATCCAGCGTGTGACAATGGTTTTGATATATCACAAAAGTCAATATTTGTATTATAATCAAGGAATACTATATCGTGACTCTGCGCCCGGGCGGCAATTCTGCATACAATATCATGAACACGAGGAACATTATCTAGAACCCATTTATATGTAGGAAGATATATTTGCATTCTTGCATCAAAATAGTTGAGCAAGATTGTACTATTGATACCCCGCTGATGGCCTAACGGTTTTCCATACTTTCGCACAGTCCTCTTCAATCCTGTCATTGTGTCGTTTTTGAATGTTGCATAATCTACTCCACAAGATTCAAAAACCTTCAATCCCTGCCATACTGCTTCAACACAAGTTGCGTAATAACCTTCTGAGAAAGGAATAGGTATATTACCATGAGGATAGAAAGGACTCAACAACTGAGCATATCTCATTGTTGAAGTTGAAGTGATATCCAGTATGTCTGCATCAGGATACTGAGCTTTTATCCTCTCTATCTTTCTTTTTTTATTCTCTACGTAAATCATATCTTTATCAAAAATACATCTTCTCAGGTTGATCTATATTAACAATATATTCTATTGGAAGGTAGTCTTTTACCATACATTCTGCTTGATGATATTTGAAAATAGAATCAGTTCGACTCACATAATTTGCTTTTGTTGCAGATATGTCAACCTTTTGAAGATCTTCTAGTTCTCCCCCATGATGATGTAGGTTATCTGTGGCATTCATATCTGAGAATAGCGTGTCTTTAAATGCAGCAACATCAATTTTGATTTTGAGAAGAACCAATTGGACACCATCACGTTTAGCTTTGTTGTACGCCATGGGATGGTCACTACAGAAACTTAATCTGACATAATCCTCTAATGAATATCTCATATCAAGAGACCTAGACGAATTATCACCGCCTGGACTTGGAATATTAATTCCATTTTTTTCGCAGTAATTCCAAGAATAGAGTCCCTGATACCTTTTTATCGAATTAATATTATTAATATCTGTAAAGTGATAGAAACATCTAACATTATTGACGTTCAGATAATTAATATAAGCGTGGTAATTTTCTTTCTTTTGAGTTACAATCCTGTTTAATTCTTCTATCCTACTTGCTTGTACCCTTGCTTCTCTCAGAATCCTCTCTTCGTATGCACGTGCAGCCGTTTCTTTCTCTCTTTGCCGTTGTTCCTCCTCTTCCTTGATACGTTTTTGCCTCTCACGCTCTGCTTCTTCTGCCGCTTTTCTCCGAGCTTCTTCTACACGAATTCTTTCCAGCTCTCTTTCTCTTAGAACTACTTTAAGTTGCTGAATGCGATTTCTTAGGGCTTCGAATGTTTCGTTTAAGTCAAATGAATCAAGTTTTTCTAGTAGCAAAACATTTGAATACAATGCCTTTTCTGCTAAAACAACTGACTCATTTTCAATTAGCTTTTTTGTTTTGTCGAAATTAGCCTCAACTGTAGCATGCATCTTCCGCCGACGTTCCTCTTCTTCTTTCTGTCGTTTCTCCTTGAGAAAACTCATAGAGTCCACCTTAATAGACAAATACGGAACGAACGGTTCTATATTGTGAGCCGCTTTAGTTACCTCCCCGACTCTAAACGTAGGTAAATCTACATCTGGAGATGCCTTTTTCAATTCATATCCGAGCGTATTCGATAGTTTTTGAAGTTCAACAATTCGATGTTCAATTTTGAGTTCCTCATTCCTATCTGAACTTATCAACTTTCGTATAAAACGGATAATACCCATATTGCCATACTATTCTTTTTTCTAAAAGAAATCATGGCGGTGATTCCCTGAACGCCATAGTAAGTGCAGTATCAGCTGAAAAGGTATATAAAAAAGAAGCGCGGGAATCTGCCACTTTGCTTATCCCGCCGCTGAGGCTCTCGCATTGCCCTTACTACAGAATAAGCAATGCCGAAGCCCACGCGTAATGGATATAGTATTATCACTATATACCAAACATGGACGTAGTACATTGCGTTATTGCGGTAGTAATTTGAATTTGCGAGATTCAGCGGCCGCAGATAAAACGCCGTTACAACGTCTTTCTTATATGTCCTGCCGTGTCCTGCGGGGGTGGCTTTCGGCCATCTCCCGCCCGCTTGGCCCGTCGCTCTCGTCGGGCTTCGGCGGTGCGGAAACGACGGTGCAAATATACGCATTTTTTTCTGATATTCTTGCCTCTTCACGAAAAATTATCTATAGAATGCTTATTATCACAAATTTACATTATTCTAATTCACAGACAATTCGTGTCCATTTCGCGACGATTTGTGCTTTTCCTAGCCAAAAAAGAGGTTTATCCTTCTACTCACCGATATTTGATGGGTTCTATTTTTTATCGCCTGACGGCGAGAAATTGAACAAAATTGTAAATAAACATTTTCGCTCTAGTACATAGTCTGACTGATTTTTGGCAATTCTTATCATTGTCGCGTCTCTTCGAGACGCAGTTTCGTTACGTTTTGACTCTCACCGCACTGCGCATTTTTGAGGTATTGCTCCCTTTGGTCGCGACACCGTACAAAACTGCTTGTACGGTGTTATTAATGGTCACACCTCTTCGAGGTGATTTATAGAAGTTCCATTTATGTAATGATTAAAAAATAAGGTGTAACGATAATGGGGAGTTAAAGTGGACAATACCTTTTGCGACAACGTTGTACACAATTGTTTTGTCCATTTTAACTCCCATTTTTACTCCTTATTGCTGTATGTTATTTTTTTACTTTTACTTAATGGCGGCATCCTGTGGCTGTGAGGAGACATTGGTCTTCCCCCTACGTGGCTCCCGAGAGCAGTCCATTTTTCAAGAATACAACAAGGGTTGTTCATCGCTATAGGAGCCTTAAAGGGTCTGCCAATCGGTAAAAATCGGTAGAATTCGGTAGGAATCCGTACGGATGCGTAGAAATCGGTACATGGCAGAAAAAATAATAGTATGGCACGAAAAAAAGCCCGGTGTCGTGAAGACATCGGGCTCAATGAACAAATGAATACGGATTGACCCTGGGCGGGGCCAACCTGAGATGAAAAAGATTTTAGAATGAGTAGCGGCAGTGCAGCAACAGGTTCCAAGTGGAGAGGAAGTTGCTGTAGTTATGCCAGTTGGGTTCGTTGAAGGTGTAGCTGCCGTTCTTGTACTGCAGGATGGTCTCGCTGCTGAGCTGCTTGTAGCAGCCCCACTCGCTGTTGATGAGGTTGGCGACGTTGTTGACATCGGCACCGATCTGGAGGGTGGTCTTGCGGCCGCCTACGTTGAAGTAGAACTCCTGGTCGATACGGAAGTTGATGCGGTTGGTCCAGGGGCAGAGGGCGCCGTTGCGGAGGCTGTATTCGCCACGATGTGCGCTGAGGTACTTGTCGCCAGCGATGAAGGCCTCGTAGGCGTCGCGGTTGGCATTGTCGGCAAAGGGCATGGCGGCGAGTTCTTCCTCAGTGGGGATATAGATGAGCTGGGCGGTGCTGATGCCGGTGTTCTGGTCGGTGGTCATCAGGTAGGAGTGACGGGCCTGGTTGTAGCTGCCCACATAGCCGATATTGGAGCCTTCGTAGAAGAGGCCGAGCTTGGTGGCGGTGTAGGGGCCTTCGTAGATGCTATAGCCGACACTGGCAATGAGACGGTTGGGGGTGACATAGTAGGAGTAGCCGAGTTCGGGGCTGTTGTCGCCGTTGCGACGATAGAGCTGGGCGATGTTGTAGACCTGGTCGCCGGCACCGTCGGTGACGGACATGCTGAAGCTGTGGGTGTAGGCAGCCATGAGGTCGAGGCCCCATGCGAAGTTCTTGCTCAGCTGTGCGGTGACGGAGAGGTACTGGCCGTGGAGGTCGTTGGCGTTGAAGAGATAGTAGCCGCTCATCTTACCGCCGGCGTTGTTGCGGATGTTCTCGCTGACGTAGGTGTGGCGTGCTTCGGGCTCGCCGGGGAGGGTCACATCGTCGCCATACTTGTAGCCGAGGGTGGTGGCTACGACTTCGTTGAAGTTGTAGGAGTAGATGCCTTCGAGGGTTCCCTTGATGCCGAAGGGGAGCTTGGCATCGATGGCAGCGGAGGTCTTCCAGCTGGTGGGCATGCGGAGGTCCTTAGCCAGGATGGTGGTGGCGGTGGGAGCTGCGAGGTCCTGCTGGTGGAAGGGGTTGCCTTCGTAGATGCTGTTGATGATGTCGGTGCGGTTGGCAGCGAAGGGGTACACCTGCTGGCCGGTCTGGAGGTTGGCGATGTACTGGTACTGGAGCACGTTGGCGTTGCCAGCGGCACTGACGAGCCAGACGTTGGGGATGCGGCCGGTGAAGAGGCCGGTACCGCCGCGGACGACGAGCTTACGATCCTTGGTCACGTCCCAGTTGAAGCCGATACGGGGCGAGAGGTTGACGCGGAGGCCGGGGAGGTCGTCGGTGCTGAGGCCGGCGAAGGAGCTGTTGGGGTTGGCAGCGGCGATGTCGGCGAAGTCCTTGTTGAAGTTGTTGTTGCCGTGGAAGCTGACCATGGGCATTTCAATACGCAGACCGGCGGTGAGCTTAAAGTATTTGCTGAACTCCATCTCGTCCTGTGCGTAGAGGGAGGCCTGGTTGAAGTCGATGGTGGGATAGACGGTGGCGGTGGGGTCGTCGAGGTTGGCGTGGGTGATCATCATCGAGAGGGGCAGGCCGCCATTCTTGAAGGTCTCCCAGGAGTCGAAGATGTACCAGCCGGCACCGCCCTGCATGAAGCCGTTGACGGCAGTGTTGGTCTCATACTGCGCACCGGCGATGATGTTGTGGATGCCGGTGGTGTAGGTGACCTCGTCGGTGAAGTTGTAGGTGTTGACGCGACGGGTGTTCATGTAGGTGAAGGGGTCGATACCGAAGGTGGTGTAGAAGGCATATTGGGTCTCGCCGTTGGCGTCCTTGTAGGGCTCGAGGATGTCGACCGTGGGGAAGAGGTTGCCGTCGTAGGAACGGGGTTCGTTCTGGTAGGACCAAGTGGCACGGAGGGTGTTGGTACCCTTGCCGCCGAAGATACGGCTGTTCAATTCAGCTGCCAAGGAGGTGAAGTTCTGCTCCTGGTAGTAGCGGGCCGACTTGAAGTAGAGCGAGTATTCGGACTGACGGCCCTGACTGTTGCGGTTGAAGGTGTAGTCGGTGCCATTGATGTTGACGGTGGTGTTGGTGCCGCCGATGGGGCTCATGGAAGAGGAGGGCTGATTAGAGGTGTAGGAGTGGGTGTGGCTGAAACGGAGGTTGAAGTTGTTGTTGGCGTTGATGTTCCAGTCTAAACGAGCCAACACCTTATAGTCGGGGGTGCTGAGGGAGTAGTCCTGATAGGGACCCGGATCGTAGCCATACTTTTCCTTAAGGAATGAGGCAATTTCATCCATACGTGCCTCGGTGGGACGGTTGAAGGTGGTGCTGCCACCCCAATCGTCGGCCTCGCTGGCGCGGGCACGGCGGGTGGAGCCGGGCACATTGTCCATGGTGTATTCGGCATTGACGAAGAAGAAGAGCTTGTCCTTGATGATGGGGCCGCTGAGGGTGACACCCGTGATATTGTTGAGGAACTCGCTGTTGGGCAGGGTGTCCTTGCCAACCACAATGCCGCGCATGGCGTCGTTGGTGAAGTAGTCGTAGACGGAGGCGTGCCAGTCGTTGCTACCGTGCTTGGTGACGACGTTGATGGCACCGCCCTGGAAGCCGCTATGACGCACATCGTAGGGGGTGAGGTTGATGGAGATCTGGTCGATAGCGTCGATGGAGATGGGGCTGCCGCCTGCGGGGAGGTTGGAGCCGATACCAAAGGCGTTGTTGAACGAGGCACCGTCGACGGTGACGGTGGAGCCACGGTAGTTGCCGCCACCGGCAGCGAAGCCGCCACCCACCACAGAGGCCTGCGGGGTGAGCTTCATGATGTCGTTCATGCTACGGCTGGTGGTGGGGATTTTCTCAATCAGACGGTTGTCGATGGTGGTGTTGGCACCGGAGTTCTGGATGTCCATGTTGCTGCTGGCGCCTTCGGCGGTGACCGTTACCGCCTCGAGGGTGGTAGAAGTAACATTGAGTTTGAAGTCGACCACAACGGTTCCGCTCAGAGGAGCATACACGTTAGTGACAGCAAAGGGCTGGTGGCCCATCATCTCGGCCTTGATGGTGTAGGGGCCGCCCGCGACAACACCGTTGATGCGGTAGGAGCCATCACGGTTGGAGAAGGCATGATAGGTGATTCCCGTGGGTTTGTAGACCGCGGTAATCATCGCATCCTGCAAATTGCCATTGGCATCGGTGACGTGACCGGCAATGGAAGCGGTTGTCGACTGGGCATAGGCCGTTGTGGAGAACAGCACGCCGAGGAGGACAACAAGCAAACTTTTAATTGTCTTACTCATGATTGAATTGTTTTGATTGATATTAAGGATTAATTAACATTTATTCTTTCTTGAGACTATGATCCTATCTTTTATTTGTCTCAGGGAATTTTTCCTCCTTGAAGCACACAGCAAATAGAACCGCAACCAGCAGCGCGTAGGCGGCAAAGATATACCATGCCGTACTCCAGCTAGGTTCGGCCGCATAAACCACATAGTGGTTGACCACTTTACCTGCCGCCCAGGTGCCGAGGGTGGCCCCCAGACCGTTGGTCATCAGCATGAAGAGCCCTTGTGCCGACGAACGGATGTCGTCGGATGTGGCATACTCCACATACAGCGAACCGGAGATATTGAAGAAGTCAAAGGCCACGCCATAGACAATGCAGCTGAGTATCAGCATCCACACGCCACTGCCCGTATCACCCGCACCGAACAGACCGAACCTTAACACCCACGCCACCATCGAGATAAGCATCACTTTCTTGATGCCAAACTTGCGCAGGAACAAGGGGATAAGCAGAATGCAGAGGGTCTCGGACAGCTGGCTCAACGATATAAGCGCGTTTGCATTGTGAGCCCCCCAGGTGTCGGCAAATTCAGCCACATCCTTAAAATGGGTGATGTAGGAATTGGCATAGCCGTTAGTAATCTGCAACGACGCACCCAGGAACATGGAGAAGAGGAAGAAGATGGCGAACTTGGGTTCTTTGAACAGGCGGAAAGCACTCAGGCCTGACGCTTCGGCAAATGAGCGCGAGGGCTTCTCCTTCCCTAGACAGGGACAAGGCGTAAGAGTAAGTGCGTAGACACTGAGCAACAGGCTCAACGCACCCGACAGCAGAAACTGCTCGTGGGAATGCTGAAACTGCACCCCTTGCCCATTCTTGATAAAGTTCACCGCCAGCATACAGCAGATAAACCCTATTGTACCGAACACCCTAATGGGAGGGAAATGCTTGACCGAATCGAGACCAGCCACATCCAATGCCGTATATGCCACAGAGTTGGATATGGCGATTGTCGGCATGAAGAATGCCACGCTTACAGTATATAGGGCAAAGAAAGGTCCAAACTGAAGATTACCCGCATTCGTCATCGCATACACACCGGCAGCCACCATAAAGAGGCCTGCGATGCCATGACAAAGCGAAAGCACCTTTTGAGCCTGTATCCATTTGTCTGCCACAATGCCCATCAATGCCGGCATGAAAATGGACACGATGCCCTGTACGGCAAAGAAAAGCCATATCTTGTCGACAAGTCCTGCCCCATACAGGTATCCTCCCATCGAGGTGAGGTAGGCTCCCCAAATGGCAAATTCGAGGAAGTTCATTATTATCAGACGCAGCTTGATATTCATGGCAATATTACATATAAGTTCAACTAAATTAAAATGCAAAAATACGAAAATTATCTAAACAAACATAGCCCTGCGCAACAATAATAAAAAAATTAACATTTTTCGGTTGGCAAAAGCATCGGGCAAGAAATATAAAACCGTCACATTCAAAGACTAGTGGGCTACGATTCTACCCTGCGGGTGCGCATAGCGACGTTCGTCGACAACACCCCCGAGGTAATCGCGAAGGTACTTTTCCAATGCCTCCACATAGGGACAGACGGCAGGATTGACGACCTTGACGTCGGGAAAACGGTGTCCGTCGCCCTGTCTGAGCAGCGTGTAGTCGCAGCCTGCCACACGATAGATACGGGCGGGATCCAGTGGCAACCATTGCTGTCGGACCTTGTCAAAGACCGTGACATGCTTCACTCTACGAGCACCTTCGACACGGACGAAGACGCCGTTCTCGTCGCACACCACGGTACTGGGCTGCAGGGTGTCCATCTCGTATTTGAGGCCTGCGACATACAGAAAGCCGCCACCCGTCTTAGGGAAATAAAGACAGCCCATTTCCAACGCGTCGAGAATGGACTGCCCACTCATCTCAACGAGACAGAGCTTGTTGTCAAACGGGGCAGCGGCATAGAGTTCGCCAAAGCGGAGCTCACCTGCCCGAACGTCTTCGCGTATGCCGCCAGAGTTCATCAACGCCAAGTCGGCATCAACCAACGCGAGGAAGGCATCGCAGAAGAAATTGCCCAGCGGGGCATCGTAGCGGTTGTCCTCGTGCCCTCTGCGATAGAGACGCACAGGGCTGCGACCCACAGGATGATGGGCTATGGAATCGTAGGCCTGTAGGATGGCCCGCAGCGTGTCGGCAACGGCATTGACGGCAGGCAGCATGGCAGAGGTGGGCAGCAGCTCGCTAGTCGGTCTGCCTCGGCGCGGAATGACCAGTCGTCCGATGTGGCTGAAACGGGAACCTGTGGAGGTCCAGAGCACCTCTTTGCCCTCGCGGTCGCGCAACAGGGTGTGCGGGATGACGCTGTGGGAATGGCCGTCGAGCACGATGTCGACGCCCGAAGTGGCAGCCACCAGCCGAGGCAGGTCGGAGTCGCCCAAGTGCGACAGCACCACCACGTAGTCAGCACCCTGCCCTCGCACGTCGTCGACACACCGCTGCACCAACGAGTCGAGGCTGTTGGGGGAGAAGGTGTAACGCCATGCACCCATGCTGTCTTGGAAGAACATGGGCGTGCTGGACGTGGGGGCCGTGGGGGTGGTAACACCAATGAATGCCACCTTCACGCCGCCATACTGGTGGATGGCAGCACAAGGGTAGGGATAGGTACCGTCTGCCAACGAGTAGAAATTGCCACACAGGACAGCGGCCGACAGTTCCGATATGCGCTGCGACAACGTGTCGATGCCAAAGTCGAACTCGTGGTTGCCCAGGGTGATATAGTCATACCCTACCGCATTCATAAGCCTAATCAGATAGCGTCCGCGAGAGACGGAGCCGATGGGCGTGCCGGAGAGGAAGTCGCCACAGGAGACCACGGAGACATGGGGCGTGAGGGTGCGCATCTGGTCGCGCAATGCCGCCATGAGGGGATAGCCCTCGATGGCGCCATGCGGGTCGTTGTCGTAGAGGATGACGATGTCGCCATCGCTGACAGAAGCGGGCTGACCCATGACTGCGGACGGCAAAGCCATCCACAGGAAGACAATTAAAAATAGTCGGTTGAGTTTCTTCATATTCAGGAATAAAAAAAAGACGTGTCACTCGGGTGAATGGCACGTCGATAATGTTTGTTAGCACCTAGGTGCTACTTGACATAGTAGGTCAGGCGCATGTTGATGCTGGCGCGTTTCTTCTTGGAGGTGGTGTTGAAGGTGCCGCCCCACGAGTAGTCCTCGTCGCTGGAGTTGGGAGCCGTGATTTGGAACACGCCCATGTTGGCAGTCTGCAGACCGCCCAGACGCGAGCCTGCGCTCTTGGCGATGGTCTGCGCACGGTTGCGGGCATTGTCGGTGGCCTCGGCAAGCATCTCTATCTTGAGGTCGGACAGCTTGGTATAGTAGTAGCTGAGATTGTTGTAATCCAGCTCAATGCCCTTGTCAAGAAGCTCGCTGATGTTGCGCGAAATCTGCTCCACCTTGTCCACATCGTTGCTCTCAATCTTGATAGTCTGACGGAGACGGTAGCCCACAAAGGTGTTGTAACTGCGCTGGGCAGCTTGGTCCCAATGGTACTCGGTCTCTTTATCGCAGTCGATGGCGAGGAGGTCCATTTCGGAATCGGCGATGCCCTTGCTCTTCAGATAGTCGCGCACGGTGTTGTTGATACTCTTTATTTCAGTGTAGCCCTGCTGCATGGTGTTGTTCAGCGTGCTGTAGGAGAGGCGCCACACGATGAGGTCGGAAGTGAAGTCGCGCTCAGCCATGCCAACCACCGAGACGGTCTTAGCGTGACCACGGGCTTTGTTGAGATAGTAGCCGCCAATCCACACTGCGCCCACAATGGCTGCGCTGAAGATGATGGCGACAATGACTTTTGTTCGTTTCATGTTTCTAACTGTCGGCATGATTTAAATTGAAATTGGAGATTGAAAACCTTACATTACAATCAATAGGCGGGGAAAGCTATCTCGCGCTCGATGACCTGATAGGCGACGTTGTTGCGATAGATAGTCTGACGTACCCAGTTGTCATCCTCGTCGTACTCGAAGACATAGCTGTGCTTCCAGTTGAGGTGCTCGTCGTAGTTGAACGAGGAGAGCTCGATGAGGTTGTCGTGGTCGTCGTAGTAATAGGTGGTGAGGGCGACCAGAAAGTCGTCGGCATCGTAGAAACGCCACTCAATACGGTTGCCATGGCTATCGTACTTATACAGATAACGCTGCATCAGCTCGCCGTCGCGGTCGTAGAACTCCATCTCGGTGTTGTTGCCCGACGCGTCGTACAGATAGACGCGCTTCTCGGTCATGGTGCCGTCGGGAGCGAAACTCTGCTCTTCCACCAGACGGTTGTTCTCATAGCGCGAGGTCTCCTTCTTGGTCATGTGCTCACCCATGAAGACGGTACGCTCGATGCGGTTGCCGTTCTTGTCGTTCAAGTAGGCGGTACGACCGGTCAGTTCCTTGGCGCGGTTGTACTCGTTCCAACCCAGCGCATAGCCGTGCACGTCGAAGTAGTAGGAGTACCAAGTATACTCACCATCCTTGGTGCGGTATTTGTCTTGGAAGTTGCCACGCTTGTCGAAGGTGATGGAGTCGATGCACACCAGCTGGCGACCGCCATTGCGACCACCGTGGATGTCGTAGGTGTACTCAATCACATAGACGGCATTGCCGTTAATGCCCATCTCCTGACGCGACGATTTGCGAGGCTTGTTGCCGGCAAAAGCGGTTCCCGCCACCAGCAACACCAATGATAAAACGATGTATTTCTTCATCTTAACTAATATTATACACTATAAAAGACGTTGCAAAGATACAACTTTTTCTGCAATAGTAACGATGTCTTTATAAAAAAATTGTATCCCCATGCAAAAAAGGCTCTATTCCTCGGCAGCCGCGTCGCTGTGCTTTCTCGCCCAAAGGAAGAAGAGCAGCATGGCTCCGACCGTAATCACCGCGCCGATGGTGTAGCCCAGCCAGTGTGGGATGACCGCGCCAAGACCTTCTTTCTCCGCCACGAAGAGGAAACTGCCAGTCACCATAGTCATAAACATGGCGGGTACCAACGTGATGATGTAGGGCTTGCGCCGAAGGCATAGATACACCGTCAGCGTCCACAGCGTCACCGTCGCCAGCACCTGATTGCTCCACGCGAAGTAACGCCATATCACGTCGAACCCCTTCACGTCAATGAGCGAATAGACCAGCACGCCCGCCGTGATGGCAAAGATGGGCAGTGCCACAAACAGGCGGTTCTTGATGGGCTTCTGCTCATAGTGGAGAAAGTCGGCCACAATCAGTCGTGCCGACCGCAGCGCCGTGTCGCCCGACGTGATGGCCGCCGAGATGACACCCAGCACACAGATGACCGCCACCACCTTGGGGAACCACGCATTGGCTATCACACCCACCATGGCGTTGCCGCCCAGTGTCGCACCCGTCTCGGGGTTGATGGTCAACGGCTGCAGTTGCGGGTCGTGGTAGAACACCGTGGCTGCGGCGGCCCAAATCAGCGCCACCACACCTTCGGTAATCATCGCGCCGTAGAACACTGGCCGTGCCTGTTTCTCGTTGGTCATGCAACGCGCCATCAGGGGCGACTGCGTGGCATGGAAACCGCTGATGGCACCACACGCAATCGAGATGAACATCATCGGGAAGATGGGGTTGTGTGCCGCGTCGGGATGCTGGTTCTGCAGACCATCCCACACCTCGGGCAGCGCGGGACGCTCCACCACAAAGGCGGCCACTATCGCCAACGCCATGCCCAGCAGCAGGAAGCCAAAAATCGGGTATATCTTGCCAATCAGCTTGTCGATAGGCAGCAGTGTGGCAATCAGATAGTAGGCAAAGATAATACCCACCCACACAAACACGCTCCAGTCGGGCGTAAAATTGTTGTTCAGCAGCACCGCAGGCGTATTCACAAACACCGCACCCACCAATATCATCAGCAGCACAGTGAAATAGCGCATAAACTGCTTCGCCCCGTTGCCCAGATAGGCACCGTGAATCTCGGGCAGCGACGCACCGTCGCGCCGTATTGAGATAAATCCCGCGATAAAGTCGTGCACCGCACCAGCAAAAATGCTGCCGAACACAATCCACAGGAACGATGCCGACCCAAACTGCGCACCCATGATGGCACCGCAGATCGGCCCTACGCCCGCAATGTTCAGAAACTGGATAAGGTAGATTCTCCACGGCTTCATAGGCACGTAATCCACTCCGTCGGGATGCGCCACAGCGGGCGTAGCACGCTTGGGATCCACCTCGAGGATGCGTTCAATCACCTTGGAATAAATCCAATACCCAAGCACTAATAGCACAATAGCAAGTATAAACGTAACCATAATACAACAAATTTTGAAGTGCAAAAGTACATAATTTTTATGGAATCGCAATTTTTAATTTTTAATTTTTTAATTTTTCTATGTACCTTTGCACTTTCAAACACACAAAAAGTAACATCTATGAAAAGAATCTTATCCATTGTAATCATGGCAGTTATTCTTGCCTCTAGCGTCTCCGCACAAGAGAGCAAATGCCAATTCACCCTCAACACACGTGCTTGGACCACCAACTATTGGACCACCATTCTCTACGGTATCGCCAACATGGCCATAGTGGACTGGGCTCTCGACGGCAACGAGGTGGCCGACATCATCATCCCCGACGGCGACCTAGTCTTCCCCATCGGCATGGGCAGACAGGGCTTCACCGACGTCTACGACATCTACGGCCCCTACCACCGCGCCTTCGGAAACCCCTTCAAGCACCTTGGCGACTGCGGCATCGGCCTTGATGCCTCCTGCATGACCTCCCTCGTGGGCTTCTATGCCGGTGCCTACTACAAGAGCCAGGAACTCTGCTTCAAATATGACGAATCCAACCTGCGTGGCAACTACCTACAGCCCCGTGCCGGCCTCATCTTCGGCAAAGACCGCAAGGCCTTCGAGGCGGGTGTCTTCTACGACCATCCCCTCAGCTGCACCGGCAGCTGGAACGGCTGGGGCACCCCCAACAAAGATATGATTCAGGGCGGCTGGGGCCTCGACTTCGCCTTCTCCTACACCGACCACGAAAACACCTCTAGGTTTATCATCTCCTTTTCCATGCCCCTCCACAACCTCCTCAACGAGAACTACGATGGTGGTGCCCTCAAAGGCTTCAACCGCCGCGTCGGCTACATCATGCTCACCAACCGCATCGTCCTCTAAGCCACTTGGCAACCATATAACAAAGGGAATACCTCCCCCTCAATACTCAAGCCTGCACCACTTCGGCGCAGGCTTGCATGCTTTATAACAATATAAAAGTATTGAAAATAACAATATAAAAGTATTGAAAAATGAAATTTTATTTGTACCTTTGCAGTCGTAAAATCAAAAGAAGATGACCATTATTGGAATTTACGAAAAAGATGAAACCCACGCTAAAGCGCAGGTTTCTAGGAATCTTCGGCTTATAGCCTTATTGTGAAAAGCTTAAAAAAGATATTGCAAAGATAATAACAATTTTTGAAATAACAACACCATGAGTCAAAAAATTCTTGGAATAGACCTAGGCACAAATTCATTAGGGTTGGCACTGAGAGACCCCGATATAAGTGGAAATATTATTGACCAATTAGAATATTATACATCCATTATTTTCCAATCGGGCGTTGGAACAGGCAAAAGTGGAGAATACTCATTCGCTGCAGAACGAAGGAAATATCGTTCCACTAGAAGGCTATATCAAGCACGGAAATACCGAATCTGGGCCACACTACGACTTCTCATTGACCATGGCTGTTGTCCATTATCTAACGAGGATCTTGACCGTTGGAGCAGATATGAGAAAGCAAAAGGTCTAAAACGGCAATACCCAATTGATGCCGTGAGGTTTGAACAATGGGTTCGTTTAGACTTTAATGGCGACGGCAAACCCGACTACAGCAGTCCTTATCAACTCCGTGCAGAACTCATGGAAAAGTTGCTCAATTGGGATAACGAGAACGACCGTTACAAATTTGGACGTGCAATGTACCACATAGCACAACGCAGAGGTTTCAAGAGCAGCAAAGGAGAAACCTTAAAGGATGCCAAGGAGAGTGAAGACCTCTCATCTATCGAAATAAGTTCCGCCATAAAAAAGTCTGAAGAAAAGAAATCCAAGGACTTGAAAGAATATATGGAGTTCCACCACCTTAAAACTGTAGGCTGCGCTTTTGCCCTATTAGAAAACGAAGGCATACGAGTAAGAAATAGTGAATACCAAGCCGTACAATCCCAATATCTAGACGAAATCAAAGAAATCTGTATATTTCAACATATCAAGGAGATTGATCCCGATCTATACCTCAGACTTACCAGCACAAAACAAAACGTTGGAACCATCTTCTACCGTCGTCCACTCCGTTCACAAAAAGGGCATGTAGGGAAATGTACATTGGAACCAACCAAACGAAGATGCCCTATTAGTCATCCCGACTTCGAAGAGTTTCGAGCACTTTCTTTCATTAACAATATTAAATTCAGACTAGAGCCTAAAGGGGAATGGCAAACTTTATCCGACGAAGAACGAACTTTCCTCTTTGACGACTGCTTTACACGTACCAAATCAACCTTCAAATTTGAAGACATACGCAAATGGCTTGAGAAGAAATACCCTGGAAACAACTTCAACTACAGCAATCACACCATCAACTACCAAGACCACACCACTGTAGCAGGTTGTCCTGTCACTTGTCGCCTCAAAAAAATTATCGGTGATGACTGGCACACGCACACAATCACCACCGATAAAACCCGTACAAACTATCGCACTGGCGAAATACACTCCATTGAATATACATACGAAGACATTTGGCATCTGGCATACACCAGCGACGATTATGAAGAACTAGCAGAATTTGCCAAAGCCAAAATGAATCTTGACACAAAGCAGGTAGGTGACCTAACACGCTTATGGAGTGCTATACAGGAAGGATACACATCACTTAGTTTAAAAGCCATCCGAAATATTCTACCTTTTTTACGCGAAGGTATAATTTATAGCAAGGCAGTTGCTTTGGCCAAGATACCTGAGATTATTGGGAGCAACAAATGGAAAGAATACCGTCCAACAATCATGAACGAATTGGACAAACATTCTACAATGAATGAACACCTTCGACTCATCTATGGTATTACAAATACTCTTATTGCAAATCACAAGTCACTGACTATAGATAGCCAATACGGCTACGACAATACGGACTATAAACTTGACAACAAAGACAAGGAATCTGTTCAAAAATGCATTCTAGATACCCTCAGTGAAAAACGATGGACAAAACTTGACGCTACTGAGCAAACAAAAATTCAACAAGAAGTTGAAGACCTTTACCAACACTTCTTTGCCACAACAGAACGTGATTATTACAAACTGCCCCGACAAAGCGATGCCATTAAATCACTCCTCTCTTCCATGTTCCCCGACATTCAAGAAGATAAATGGAATAGTTTATATCATCATTCTCAAATAAGTGTATTCCCCCATCAATATCCACAAAAGATTGAAGTTGATGGAAGAACCATGTATGTACCTCAATTAGGTACACCCGACATTGGTTCCATCAAGAACCCTGTTGCCTTACGAGCCTTACATGTGCTAAGACGGGCCATCAACCAATTAATTCTTCAAGGAATGGTTGATGAAGACACACGTGTCGTAGTCGAAACCGCCCGAGATATGAACGATGCCAATTGGCGCAAAGCCATAGAACGTTACCAAAACGAGCGTAAAAAAGAAAATGATGCCATTGTCGCAATCATCAAAGAATTCCGTCCTAACTACTCCGATGACGACATTGAGAAAGGCCGCCTTCTTTTCGAACAAACTGAGACTGGAAACAACGATAGCAATGAGCTTAATGCAATTGCAAAAGCCACTAAAAAAGAGAAAGAAAAGGCAGTAAGATTTGCATTAGACATGCAGAAATACAAACTATGGAAAGAACAAAAGTTCAGATGCCTCTATACCGGTAAAAACATTAGCCTAACTGAACTCTTTGCAAACAACAAGTTTGACATCGAGCACACTATACCAAGAAGCATATCATTCGACAATTCTCTAAAGAACAGAACCGTATGTGAAACCCATTTCAACCGCTTTAAAAAGGAAAACCGCATTCCTACAGAACTATCCAACTACGACGAGATCAAAGATCGGATCAAGCCTTGGGAAGAAAAGGTATCACACATCAAGACTCAAATCGAGCTCTGGAAAGGCAATGCAAAATCTGCACCCACCGCGGAGCGTAAGAATGAGTGCCTGCAACAAAAACACATGTGGGAACTAGAATTAGACTATTGGCAGGCCAAAGTCCACACCTTCACTGTTCAGAAAGATGAACTCAATCTAGGGTTCCGCAACAGCCAACTTGTTGACACTCGTATCATCACCAAATACGCATTTCATTATCTGAAGTCGGTCTTCACACGGGTAGATGTTCAAAAAGGCAGCGTCACAGCCGATTTCCGCAAGATACTTGGAATTCAGAGTGTGGATGAAAAGAAAGACCGCGAAAAGCACTCTCACCACGCCATCGATGCCACCATTCTCACCATGATTCCTATAGCAGCCAAACGCGACAGAATGATTGAACTATTCTATCAAGGACAAGAAGCCCCCGATGCTGAGAAGAGCGTATACAGAATGAAACTGGACAAAGAAATAGAGTCCTGTCATCTTGGAAATGTCAATAATTTGGTGTCCACTATTGAACAAACCATACTCGTCAACCATATCACGAAAGACAATACCCTTTCTCCTTCTCGGAAACCCAGACGCATTGGCAAGCACCGCATCAAAGGACAGTGGTTACAGGGCGATTCCATTCGCGGAAGCCTACATAAAGAAACCTACTATGGAGCAATCTCCGACGGCGACCACAATCGGTTAGTCGTTCATAAACCTCTAAAGAGCCTTAGTGAAAAAGATCTTGAATCAATCGTTGACCCTGCTTTACGAAAGGCAATAGAATCCCAAGTAAGACAATACATGGCAGAACTGAACCTGTCATTTGCTAAAGCCATTGAAGAGCCAATCTACATGACTGATAAAAACGGCACACCTATCAAAAAAGATAAAAACGGACATCCCTTATCACCCATAAGGCACGTTCGATGCTTTGCTAAAGCTGGACGAGGTGAACTAAAATACGATACCGTACTAAAAATCAAACAGCAGACCTATTTGTCAAAGCACAATTATAAAAACACCTATTATGTTCAAAACGATGACAACTACTTATGCCTTCTTTACGAAGGGACAGTCAAAGGCAAACACCGACGGGAATTTCGACTAATCAACTATTTCGAGATAGCACAACTTCATCCATATGATATAAACACATTTTTTGCTGAACCAGAATTCTCCTCTTTCTATGGGAATCCTAGCATGCCACTCACAGCTATTATCAAGAAAGGCACACGAGTACTACTCTATAAAAACATTCCCGAAGAAATAAAAGATCTAGATTCTGAAAAACTAAGCAAACGACTATACATTGTATACAAATTTAATGTCATAGGAACACCTAACATATATCTAAAACATCATCTTGAGGCTCAGAAAGAAACTGAACGCAACACACCTGATAGCTATTTATCACTCAAAGCCAACAACTTCAAAGCCCTCATCGAACACCACGATTTTGAAGTCGACCCCCTTGGAAACATCACCTTCAAATAACCAATTGGTATGATTAAACGCACCCTCTGCTTCTCCAACCCAGCCTACCTGTCGATGAAAAACCGACAACTGGTAGTGCGGCTAGAAAAGCATGACAACGAACCCGAACGGACTGCAACCGTCCCCATCGAGGACATCGGCATCGTGGTACTCGACTGCCAACAAATCACCATCACCCACGGCCTCATGTCGGCCCTGCTCGACAACAATGCCTCCGTCATCACATGCGACGACCGACACATGCCCGTAGGCCTTATGCTACCCCTCGAAGGTCACACCGTTCAGAGCGAACGTTTCCAAGACCAACTCAACGCATCCCTACCCCTGCGAAAACAACTATGGCAGCAAACCGTCCAACAGAAAATACTCAACCAAGCCGCCCTGTTGCGTGAACTACATTACTGCGAGACAGGCAACATGCAGCAATGGGCTGCCGATGTACATTCGGGCGACAGCACCAACCTCGAAGGCCGTGCCGCTGTCTTCTACTGGAGCCGCCTGCTGCCCGACATCAACGACTTCACCCGCGAACGCGAAGGCAACTATCCCAACAGCCTATTCAACTATGGCTATGCAATACTCCGTGCCGTTATCGCCCGTGCGTTAGTCAGCAGCGGACTCCTCCCCACCCTCGGCATCCACCACCACAACCGCTACAACGCATACTGCCTCGCTGACGATGTCATGGAACCCTATCGACCATACGTCGACCGCCTCGTCATACAGACCATGCACAAATATCCCGGCATCGAAGACCTGACCACCGACCTCAAACGCTCACTACTCACCGTACCCACCCTCGAAGTGCATATCAACGGACAGCGCAGCCCCCTGATGGTGGCAGCAAGTCAGACCACCGCCTCGTTGGCACGCTGCTTTTCGGGCGAAAGCCGCAAACTCACATATCCCGAAATGTAATGGACCGTTTTTCCGAATATCGCATCATGTGGCTGCTTATATTCTTCGACCTGCCCACCGATACCAAGAAAGAACGCAAAGCCGCCTCCGACTTCCGCAAGAACCTGCTTGCCGACGGATTCACCATGTTTCAGTTCTCCATCTATGTGCGACACTGTGCCAGTCGCGAGAATGCCGACGTACATCTGCGCCGTGTCCGTGCCATGCTACCCCAATACGGGCAAGTGGGTTGTCTCACTATCACCGACAAACAATTTGGCGACATCGAGCTATACACCTGTCGCAAGGAAGTAGAACCCAACGCCCCCGGACAGCAACTTGAACTATTCTGATTACTTTCTAGAATTGAAAAAACATCATCACTCAACAAAAAATCCCGCCCAACAGAACGGGATTTTTTTACCATTGAAAACCTGCAAAGCATTAACTATCATCAATTTATTACGATTGGGGTGTTTATCAATGATGTCAATGTCCTCTTTTTAAGCAATTCACAACCCTTGAAGATGAGCGCTCTGGATGATCGTGGTGTTTATCAATGATGTCAATGTCCTCTTTTTAAGCAATTCACAACACATGGAAAGATCAAACCACACATTCATCGGTGTTTATCAATGATGTCAATGTCCTCTTTTTAAGCAATTCACAACCTGCCCCGACGCAAACGAAAATATCCTCCTGGTGTTTATCAATGATGTCAATGTCCTCTTTTTAAGCAATTCACAACTGTCGGTGGAAGCGTGTCTGTGGATATATTGGTGTTTATCAATGATGTCAATGTCCTCTTTTTAAGCAATTCACAACTTTGCATTCCATCTCATTGCAGATTGGAAGGTGTTTATCAATGATGTCAATGTCCTCTTTTTAAGCAATTCACCACGTCTCTCAAAAAGGCGACGGAAGAACAAGTCTTCCGCCCCCTTAGTAGTTTTCACAACGGAATAATCCTTATTGTGAATTGCTTAAAAAGTTTTGCAAAAATACGACTTTTTTTCCAATCTCGCAAAATTATTTTCAATCCACTATCTCCCAATGACATAAAGCGCTCTTTCCCCTAAAAAAATTAGGCTCACTGGCTCGGAGGGGTCGAATTATTTTGATTACTCTGACAATTCCGATTACTCCGACCACTCTGATTATTCTGATCACTCTGACTCATGGCCTCTCGAGTTACAGCTCCACCTCTTGTCGGAATTCTGGGATTTCGACATGCTTCCAGCCCACCTCGCCCAAGGTAGTGCGGAAGTGCTCCTGCGTCTCGGCTTCGCCGTGGACGAGGAAAATCTTCTTCAACTTCCGCTTCTCCTGGCAGCCGATGTAGTTAATCATCTCGCTGTAGTCGCCGTGGCCCGACAGCGATTCGATGCGGCGCAACTCAGCCCGCACCTTGTATACATGCCCGAATATCGACACCTCCTCGTCGCCTCGCATTATCTTTGCACCCAACGTCTTAGGCTCGCAATAGCCCACGCATAGGATAGTCGTCGATGGGTCCTCGATATGGTTGGCGATGTGGTGCTTCACGCGGCCCGCCTCCATCATGCCCGACGCAGAGATGATGACACAGGGTTTGTGACGCACATTCAGGGTCTTCGATTCCGCCACCGACTGTATGTACTGCAGGCGGTCGAACCCAAAGGGGTCGGGGTCGTTCTTCATATACTCCAGTATCGACGGCCCAAAACACTCCTCGTGCAGCCGCATGATATTGGTGGCCGAGACGCTCAACGGGCTGTCGACAAACACGTCTATGTCGGGCAGCAGCTTGGCGTTCGACAGCCGGTCGAGGGCATAGATAATCTCCTGTGCCCGCCCAATGGCGAACGAAGGGATGATGAGCTTGCCCTTCTTCTTGGTGCAGGTGTCCAGCACCGCCATCAGCAGCTCCTGCTCGGCATTGTCGAGGGTGGTGTGCAGGCGGTCGCCGTAGGTCGACTCCATGATAAGGTAGTCCACCTGCGGGAACGGTTCGGGGTCCTTCAGTATATGCTTGTCGTAACGGCCTATGTCGCCAGTAAATCCCAGCTTAATCGTGCGCCGTCCATCCTTGATTTCCAGATAGACGCAGCTGCTGCCCAGGATATGCCCCGCGTCGAAAAACTCCACCGTCACCTCGCCCTCGATGTTGAACGGCTTGTGGTACGGCACACTGATGAAGCAGCTCATGCACTCCTGCGCCTCCTTCTCCGTGTAGATAGGCTCCACCGGCTCCTCGCCCAGGGCCTTGCGCTTCTTATTGAACGTGTTGACATCCGCCACCTGTATGCGGCCCGCGTCGGCCAGCATGATGGCGCACAAGTCGCGCGTGGCGGGAGTGCAGAGCACCGTGCCGCGGAACCCCAGCTTATAGATATAGGGAATCAGGCCCGAGTGGTCGATATGGGCATGCGAAAGGATGAGGTAGTCAATCTCGGCGGGGTCGAAGCCGAGGTCGCGATTCATCGCGTCCGTCTCCAGGCCCTTGCCCTGATACATGCCGCAGTCGAGCAATATTTTCAAACCCCGTTTGGTCGTGATGAGGTGCTTGCTGCCCGTCACCTCGCGTGCTGCGCCCAGAAATGTCAGTTTCATAATTCAAGCGTTAATATCATCTAACATTATGTTTCTTAAACAAATATCATCATTCTTTCCACCCATGGCGGAAACAATATGATAAGCAAAGATACAACTTTTTTTTGAATTATCGCAACCACGGAAACCTTTCCCCACACACAATGCCCCTCGCCGCCCTCTCCCCTGCCGCCCCCCGTCGCACCCACCTCAGAAAACCATTCCACCCCCGCCTGCCTCTCACATTTATCCTTTATTTATACTATATTTATCCTTTAGTTATACTTCAGTTTTTCGCTTATAGAATAGTATAACTAAAGTATAACTGAAGTATAAATAGCGAACAAATGCAAAAGCCGCTGAGCGGTTTCGTTGTGCGAAAACTGGGTGCGTACAGGGGCAGGGAGAAGAGGGGAGGAAAAAAGGGCGCAAAGTTTTTTTGTTACTATATAAAAAAATGTTTGTATATTTGTAAGTTCTATTGGTTTGCAACTACGGCTGCAAGCCAATGTAAATTAGTATAATAGCAAAAAGAGTATGGCTTTAAAAAGGGTTATGGTCCTCACCGGCGGCGGCGATTGCCCCGGGCTGAATGCTGTGATTCGCGGCATTGTGAAGCGTGCTTCACAGGAAAAAGATTGGGAGGTGATAGGCTGCATCGAGTCGTTCAACGGCGTGCTGCGCGAGCCGACCGAGATAGTGGAGCTGACCGAGAAGAGCGTGGAAGGGCTGCAGATACAGGGCGGCACCATCCTGGGTACCACCAACAAGGGCGGTCCCTTCTCGTGGCCCGTCAAAGAGGCCGACGGCAGTTGGACCACGGTGGATCGCAGCGACGAGATGCTGCGCAAGCTGCAATACATGGGTGTCGACGCGGTCATCAACATCGGCGGCGACGGCTCGCAGCGTATCTCGCTGGGGCTGGCACAGAAAGGGCTGAAAATAGTGGGTGTGCCCAAGACGATAGACAACGACCTGTCGTCGACCGACTACACCTTCGGGTTCCAGACAGCGGTGCAGATATGCACAGAGGCCATCGACAAGTTGGTGACCACCGCGGCCAGCCACAACCGCGTGTTTATCATGGAGGTGATGGGGCGCGACGCGGGCTGGATAGCCCTGCACAGCGCCATTGCCGGCGGCGCGGACGTGTGCGTCATTCCAGAGATACCCTACGACGTGGAGAAGATAAAGGCCAAGATAGAGCAACGCTACAACAAGCGCCACGGCTACTGCATCATAGTGGTGGCGGAGGGTGCCAAGCCCAAGGGCGGCAGCATCACCGGCACCGAGACCGGCGAGGTGGGCTACCAGCACATCAAACTGGGCGGCATAGGCCACCAGCTGGCAGCCGAGCTGAAGGCTGCCGGCGTGGAGCACGACATCCGCTGCACCATACTGGGACACCTGCAGCGCGGCGGCACACCGATAGCCTTCGACCGCATCCTGGCAGCGGAGTTCGGGGTGCGGGCAATGGAGCTGGTCATCGAAGGGCAGTTCGGACAGATGGTCGCCTACCGCCACCCCGAAATAGTGGCAGTGCCGCTCGAAGAGGCGGTGAAGGCGCAGAACCTCGTCGACCCCAACAGCCGACTGGTGGACACCGCTAAGGGCCTCGGAATCGAGTTTGGGGAATAAAAGATAACACACGATTATCATTTATAGTAATGGTTAAAAATAAGTTGTAACGACAAAGGCTCGGAGAGCCTTACTCTCAATACCCCCCACGAAATGTGGGGATGTTGGATGTCGGGTTACTGGCGTTTCGAAGAAACGCGCCCTCAATCGTTATCATAGTTTCACCTTATTACTACACCTTCACTTACCGTATTTATCATTCAAAACAAAAAATCAAATGTACAACAACAAGAAAAGAGAGTACACCTCTCCCGAAATGGAGATTCTGAATGCCCGCGTGGAGCGCGGCTTCGAAGGGTCGGCTAATGCATTCAACAACCCCACCAGCAACGACAGCTACACTAAGGGCGAAAGTATTGGACACAAATTTAATTGATTCTTAAACAAAGCAGCAAGATGAAAAAGTATTTCCATCGTATAGCCACATTTATGTCCGTCGTGACATTGTTATCGCTCGCCTCCTGCCAGAAAGAGGAAGGCGGCAAAGTGCTGTTCACCGGCTCTATCGAAAAAGCCACCGTCGACAGCAAGACCTCCATCCAAATCGACAATGCCACCAACGAAGGCAAGGTGGTATGGGAATCGGGCGACCAAGTGGCCATCTATGACCAAGGTGTCTCCTACACCCTCGAAGCCATCCCCACCGGCAACTACACCACCGCCGACTTCACGGGCGACGCCACACCCTCCGGCGGCCCCTACTACGCCATCTACCCTGCCGACATCGCTACGGGTTCCGCAAGCATCACCCTCCCCGCCGAGCAGAACTGCACGGACGGCACCCACTTCACCGCACCCATGTATGCCTACTCCACCACCAGCAAACTGAAGTTCGAAAACCTCTGTGGCATTCTGCAGCTCAACCTCCCTGCTGTGAATAAGACCATCGCCAGCATCGAACTCACCACCCCCAACAACAACATCTGCGGCGACTTCACCATCGACCCCAACGGCGGCGACCCCCGCCTGAACTGCACCGCCAACGGCGGCCACAAGCTGACCCTCGACTGCGGCGAGCAGGGCATGGACTGCAGCAACGGCCTCACCTTCTACATCTACCTGCCGGCCGACGACTACACCGAAATGACCTTTGCCATCGAGGCCACCGACCGCAGCTGCTGCCTCAAGCATTTCGAGGATGCCTACGACCCCATCACCATTGTCCGCAACACCTACTATCCCACCTCCCTCAGCGACCTCTCCTTCATCCCCCCCGCACAGCTGGTCGACGGAAAAGCCTTTTCGAACGTGATGAGGCAACGTTACGAATTGAGAAATTTGGTGTTCGAGTACAAAAGCACACGCCCCGCCAGCCCCAACGGCCTCCTCTCAACACTTGGTTCCCCTGCCCCCGTATACTACACCACTGAAGGCCCTACAATGATTGTCTACACGCCCGCTGCCTGGATGGACGCCGACCCCGATTGTTCCTATATGTTCTTTGATACCTTTGGCCGCAATGTGGAGCAAATCGATTTTGGCAGAGGCTTCTACACCGCTAATGTGACTACGATGTCCAACATGTTCGGTGGTTGCACCAACCTCACCAGTTTGGATATTTCAGGTTTCAACACTGCAAATGTGGCCAACATGACGAACATGTTTTCCTACTGTCGAAACCTTGAGACCTTAAACCTTTCAAACCTCAACCTCCAGTCCGTCACAACCATGTCAGGAATGTTTGATCACTGCGGCGTCCAGACGCTGAACCTTTCGGGTGCCACTACCTCTTCTTCCCTGAACGATGCCACCAATATGTTTAGTTACTGCGAAAACTTGTCCGGCACGCTCGACCTTTCCGGAATCGAACTGAGCACTATCATTAATTATTGGAACAAATATGGCATATTCAGCAACACTGCCACAAACGGCCAATTAACCGTCCTGTGCACACTAAACACATATAATGACCTCATAGTGCACAGTCCTGACTATGGCTTAGCAGGCAACATCCATATCACACTTCAGGTGGCAGAATAAGCGTCTCCACAAGACTCGCGGCACCTGCCGCCCAACGACCAAGAACGCCGCAGGGGATGCCCTGCGGCGTTCTTGGTTTATTGCCGAAAACACGGGGCTTTACAAAAAGATTTCGCACATTAAGAAAAATAATCGTATATTTGCACTTGGCAATCACCGTGCAGTATATCACACAAGTGACATACTGCCAGTGTGTTGTATAAATATTAGTGTATCAAAACAACAATAATGGAACCGAAAAAAATAAAATCAGCCCTCATCTCCGTCTTCTATAAAGATGGTCTTGAGGACATCGTCAAAGCCCTCGACCGCCAAGGTGTAACCATCTATTCCACGGGAGGCACACAGAAATTCATCCAGGAACTCGGCATCGAACCCGTAGCCGTCGAATCGCTGACGGGCTATCCCTCCATCTTGGGAGGGCGTGTGAAGACACTGCATCCCAAGGTGTTCGGGGGCATACTGAGCCGCCGCGACATGTACAGCGACGGCGAGCAGCTGGCCCAGTACGAGATACCTGAGATTGACCTCGTCATCGTTGACCTCTACCCCTTTGAGGCGACCGTGGCAAGCGGGGCAGCGGAGCAGGACATCATCGAGAAAATCGACATCGGCGGCATCTCGCTGATACGCGCTGCCGCCAAGAACTTCAAGGATGTGGTGATTGTGCCCGCAGTGAACCACTACGAGGAATTTTTGAAAATATACACCGAGCAGGAAGGCAGCACAACCCTGGCACAGCGGAGACGCTTCGCGGCGTATGCCTTCAACGTCAGTTCGCACTACGACACCGCCATCTTCAACTACTTCAACCGCGAGGAACAACTGCCTGCATTCAAGCAGAGCTGCACACAGGCACAGGTGCTGCGCTATGGCGAGAACCCCCACCAGAAGGGCTACTACTTTGGCGACCTAGAGGCCTGCTTCACCAAGCTCAACGGCAAGGAAATCTCGTACAACAACATTGGCGACATCGACGCGGCCTGCGCCCTGATAGACGACTATGCCGACACCACCTTTGCCATCCTCAAGCACAACAACGCCTGCGGACTGGCCTGCCGTCCCACCCTGCTGGAGGCTTGGAAGGACGCGCTGGCGGGCGACCCCGTGTCGGCCTTTGGCGGCATACTGATTGCCAACCGTCGCATCACCAAAGAGGTGGCGGAGGAGATGCACAAGATATTCTTCGAGGTGTGTATCGCGCCCGACTACGACGAGGAGGCCCTCGCCATACTGAAGGGCAAGAAGAACCGCATAATACTGAAGCGCAACGCCTTTAAGATGCACGACAAGATGTTCCGCAGCGTGCTGGACGGGGTGCTGGTGCAGGACCGCGACACGGTGGTTCCCACCGCTGCCGACATGGCCAAGAGCGTCACCTCTACCCCCATCACCGAACAGCAGGCCAAGGACTTGGCTTTTGCCACCATCCTGGTGAAACACACCAAGAGCAACGCCATAGTGCTGGCCAAGAACGGTCAGCTGTGTGCCAGCGGCACGGGCCAGACCTCGCGCGTGGATGCCCTGAAACAGGCCATCGCCAAGGCGCAGAGCTTCGGCTTCGACCTGCATGGAGCCGTGATGGCGAGCGATGCCTTCTTCCCCTTTGCCGACTGCGTGGAGATAGCCCACGAGGCGGGCATAGTGGCAGTGGCACATCCGGGCGGCTCAATCCACGACCAAGATTCCATCGACTACTGCGAGAAGAACAAGATGGGCATGGCCATCACCGGATTCCGCCATTTCAAGCACTAAGGGAGATAGATATTATAGAAATCATAGATATTATAGAATCCAGTTTAGCAAATAAAAAATATTAATAATGGGTCTATTTTCATTTTTCAACAAAGAGGTCGCAATGGACTTGGGCACAGCCAACTCCATTGTCATTTACAACGACCAGGTAGTCATTGACGAGCCCTCCATCGTGGCCGTCGACCGAACCAGCAACCACATTATCGCCGTCGGGAAACGAGCCCAGCAGATGGCGGGCAAAACCGACAACAAGAACGTCGAGACCATCCGTCCGTTGCGCGGCGGCGTTATCGCCGACTTTGAGATGGCACAACACCTCATCCGCGAGCTTATCGGCATGACCAACATCAACCGCTCGTTCATGCCCCCCTCGCTGCGCATGGTCATCTGCATCCCGTCGGGCATTACCAACGTCGAGGAGCGTGCCGTGCGCGAGTCGGCAGAGCAGGCGGGTGCCAAGGAGATTCGCATGATTCACGAGCCCATGGCGGCAGCCATCGGTATCGGCATCGACGTGCTTGAGCCCGAAGGACACATGATTGTGGACATCGGAGGCGGCACCGCCGAAATCGCGGTCATCTCATTGGGCGGCATCGTGTGCAACAACTCTATTCGCGTGGCCGGTGACGAGTTCAACGAGAACGTGGTGGAATACATGCGCAAACAGCACAACATGGTCATTGGCGAACGTACCGCCGAGCAGGTGAAAATCAAGGTTGGCGCGGCCATCAGCGAACTGGACGAGCCCCCCGAGGACTACCCCACCCTGGGACGCGACCTGCTGACCGGTCTGCCTAAAGAGATATTGGTCAACTACAAGGAGATTGCCCACGCGCTCGACAAGTCTATCGCCCGTATTGAGCAAGCCATCCTCGACACCCTGTCCGCCACCCCGCCCGAGTTGGCAGCCGACATCTACCGCACAGGTATCTATCTGGCTGGCGGCGGTTCGCTGCTGAGGGGCTTGGACCAGCGCATCTCGTCGAAGACCAAACTGCAGGTGCATATCGCAGAGGATCCCCTGCGTGCCGTGGCCCGTGGCACCGGCATCGCGCTGAAGAACTTCAACAAGTTCCATTTCCTCATTCGATAGGATATACTTTCAATAAAGAAGAACGGCTCCACAACACTTGCGGAGCCGTTCTTATTTATCTCATCCAGCCTTCCATACGGTAGATTTTCTGTAACAATCGTCGTTCTTTGCCTGTGACAGCGTTGCGGTGCCACACCTCGACACGGACGGCATAATAATCCTCCCAGTCGCCCTCGTAGACGGTGAACTCCTCCCTGTCGACAATCTTGCCAAAGCTTGTATGTCCTTGCACGTGAACTGCTGAGCGTTCCCGTATCCTCGAAGCCGAAAGCTCCAGGTTCTCAGTCACCTCAAAGCAACGGAGATAGACGTCACCGTCGGGCAATGAAGGATAATACAGGTCGTATTCATATATGCCGCCTTGAAAACCATTCCAAATCTGGAGCCACGACTGACTGTCAAGACTATCAATGGTCGGCTCCTCCGCATGGCACTCTTTCAAGGAGAATGGAGCATCCATCCTTTCTCCCGTTTCGTCGATGATATAGCCTAAAGGGAAGCTGTATTCTAACCCTTCGGGAATGGGATGTTTGCCACCAAAATCGTCGGGTGCAGACTGAAGGGTCATACACACTATCAATAGAGGAAAGGCAATGAATGCAACCAAACTGACCACTCCAGTCAAGAATGTCCCTACCGCCACCCACCATTTGTGACGAAACAAGGCAGCAACGAATACAATCAGTTGCACGCCCAAACAAAGCAGAGCCACAGCAATTAGGCCAACCAGCGGCACACGTGCCCCCTTTACGCACGAGTCCAATATTGGAAATAACAAACACGAACAGGCTGTACCCACCAGTGGGAACAGCCACCAAAAACGTACCAGCCAATCAAAGATGCGCTTCATCATCACAAACGGATAATTTCCTCTAAGATGTCGCGGATGAGGGCGTTCATAGTGGCGTCGTCGCCGTCGAAGTTGTTGCAGAGGATGGCAAAGCTGTACATCTCGTCGTCGTCGTTGGTGAAGTAGCCCACACAGTTGCGCACACCCGACATGATGCCGGTCTTAATCTTCAGCGAGCAACCCTCTGGCACCTGCGGAATGATGGAATATTCAGGCATTTTGCGACTGATGCCCAGCGTGCCGACAAAATCCCAGAAGAAAGGCTGGCGCGCCACCACGTCGAGGAACTGGGCCACGAAATAGGCCGTCACGCGGTTCTCGCGCGAGATGCCGCTACCATCCACCACACGCACACCCGACGGGTTCAAATCCAACTCGTTGAAGTAGTCGTACATAAACCTGCGACCCGAGGCATATCCGCCATGCCCGTCGCGCAAGCAGCCCAGCATCTTGTAGAGGCTTTCGGCCGCGATGTTGTTGGTGGTCTGCATGGTCAGAGCAGTGATAGTGAACAGGTTGAACGACGTGTCCACACATACCTTTTTATACTGCTTGGGCATAGAAAACTGGTCCGACGGCTCGCCTGAGACGGTGATGCCGTGGTTGCGCAGATACTGGGTGAAGTCGCGAGCCATCGCCAGCGCGGGCTTCGGCATCGAGGCGCGGAAATGGGTGTCCGCCGTGCCCATCGGCACTACACCCTTGCAGATGCGGCTGTCGCCGTATGGCGAGCCATAGAAACAGATGTCACACACCGTGTCGCGCGGACCCGTCACCACCTGGTTGACAAACTCGATGCCCGGGTGGTTGCTCGTGATGGTGGTCATGTCCCCCACCCTGCGTCCCGCACGGAAATGGACATCGATGGAATTCTCGTTATAGTTCAGCCCACAGGCACCGCTGCCATAGCCGTTGCCCATGTCCGACCACTGCCAGCTGGGATGCATCATCATATCCTCAAAGAGCGTGGTGTCGGCATAGATGTGTCCGTTGATGCGTTTGATACCCAGCGAACGGATGCCGCTAGTGAGGCGGTAGAAGGTCGAATCGGTATAGGTGAAGCGGCTCGAGCAGAAAAACGGGTCGCCCGAACCAGTCACGATAATGTCGCCATTCAGCGTGCCCTGCCTGTCGATAGAGCCCGTATAGTAGAGATAGGTCTCAAAGGTAAACTTCGGCCCCAGCCGGCTATAGGCGGCAGCAGTGGTAAAGAGCTTGTTCACAGCCCCCGGCATCATCGCCAACTCCTCATTGCGAGTATATACGGTGCTGTCCTTATTGATATTGTGCACACACACGGCCAGCGAGGCGTGACGCACGGCAGGCTTGCGCGTAATATGCCGCACCACAAAGTCCAGCCTATCTGTATTCTGAGCCACAGACGAAAACCCCGCAAGGGTAATCAAACACAACAGCAACAGTTTCTTGCAATACTTCATAATCCTTAGTTTCAATTCTCAATACTCAAATTATTATTCTCCATCATTTGATTCATCTCGTCGATGCGGTCAAGCAGCTTCTCCCTGCCAAAACGCGTCACCGACGACGTCATCAGCATCTCCGGCAGCCCCTCCCACGTCTCTAAAAGCAACTGCTTGTATTTGTTGACCGTTGCCGCCACCTCGCGCTGCTTCTGCTTGTCAATCTTAGTGAACACTATGGTCAGCGGCACACCATTCTGTCCCAAGAAGTTGATAAACTCCAAATCGTTATTCAGCGGAGGAATACGCGAGTCCACCAGCACAAAGACATTCACCAGCTGCTCCCGTTTCAACATATAGTCCTCAATCATCTTCATCCACTGGTTTCGCGAAGCCTTCGAAGTGCGGGCGTAGCCATACCCCGGCAAATCCACCAGATACCATTTCCCATTGATTAGAAAATGGTTAATCAGCTGGGTCTTGCCCGGCTTCTCGCTCGTCTTCGCCAGTCCCTTGACACCCGTAAGCATATTGATTAACGACGACTTGCCCACATTGCTCCTTCCGATAAAGGCATACTCGGGCAGTCCCGTGTCGGGGCACTTCCGATAGTCGGTATTACTCACCACAAAAGTAGCATTCTTTATCTCCATAGACATCCGTTTCTCAAATCTACTTCTTCATCTTCAACAAAGCGTTCCGCCCATTGTTCTGTTCCTTCTCGCGCATCTCCTTCAACTTCTTCAGCCGCTTCAGCTCAACACGCTCGTCCTCGTCCACATTCTTCCACCACGGCATCCGCTTCATATTGATGCGGAACAGGTGCATGCGGTCGAACACACGGTTTTTCGTCTCGTACGACTCAAAATAGCGCGCCCTCTTCTCCGGCACAATGTCGCGCAGCGCCACCAGCAGGCCCGTCTCGTCCGTGTTGCCAAACTCGGCGTTGATGGCGGTGCCAAACGAGCGCATCGTGGGCGACAGCGTCATATAGGCGTTAATCATAGCCGGCACCACGCTACCCAAAGCCCTCACATTGCGCACCAATATCTGATAGTCATCCTTATAGCTGCGCCCTTCGAACATGGCGTTCAGCTCGTTCAGGTCCGACTCGATAGGCAGCACCTCGTAAGGCCACACCAGCCCGTCGCGGTCGGGGAAATGCTTCTTCAAGAAAAACAGCACCAAGTCCTTAGCCCGGCGGTTCATCTGCGGATACATCGTTATCTTGCCAAAGAAATAGCGCGTCTCCGGTATCTCCAACGCGATGGCACCCAGCCCGTCCCACAGATTATCGAGCGAATACAGTCCCTTGCGGAAATTGTTGCCCGGCTGGAAATCGGGCTGCACAAAGGCGCGCCCCAGCTCCACCGTGTAGGGCAGATAGTTGCTCCTGAAATCCTCCGAATACTGAAACAACTCCGCCGTCGGCGTGGCTATCGTCCCATCGTCGCGGCACAGCATGTTGCTGCCGTGGATAAACCTATATCCGCCCACAATCTCCTCATCCTCGGGGCTCCACACAAACAGTTGTTTGAAGCAGTAAGGCTCTGGCAGCGTATCGAACTCGTCGATGTCGCAATCCTTGCCCGTGCCGCCCCCCTCGAGGGCGAAACTCAGCTCCCTCAGCCTGCCAATCTCACGCATGATATTGGGCGACAGATGCGCTGTGGTGATATAAATCTCCTTGTTGCCGCAATTCGTCTGGCGCAGAAAATGCTTATGCTTCAACTCGGCGCGAATCAGCTCGCGCGGCACAGGAGGGATAATATACGAAGTGTCAATCATGATGTTTAATGTTTCGTGGTTAGAGGTTAGGGGTTAGAGGTTTGTGTCGGTATGTTGTGCGTCAGCCTACTTTTCAATTTTCAACTTTCAATTTTCAATTTACTATGAACTCCGCCTTCGGGTCTTCCTTCAGCCTATAGCAGTAGTCCTGCACCATCTGCGCCCACTCCTTGGGCGTGTGGCGGCTGTCGAAGGTAGTGTAAGGGATAGGCCTGCCCACCACCAGACGCAGCTTTTTGCCCCGTTGGGCAAACATCTCGGCAGGCAGCAGCGCCATCTCGAAGTTAAACTTAATGCCCAGTCGCTCGCGCAGTCGGGCTATGTTATAAAACCGTTTGCGGTTGCGTGCGTCGAAGAAGAACGGCACCACGTCGCGGTGATACCTCACCGCCTTTTTAATGAACGTCGGCTTCCACTCCAAGTCGTGAATCTCGCCGCCCTTGCGCTTGCGCGAGCACAGCCCCGCGGGGAAATACAGCAGCGCGTTCTCGCCCGCAAAAGCCTCCTCCAGCGCGCCCACATTGGCCGTGTTGCGGTGCACCTTGTCAATCGGCACAAACAGCGGTGCCGGACCCGGCAGATAGAGCAAGAAATCGTTCACCGGGAACTTAATGTCCTGCCTATACCGCCCTATAGCCCCCATCAGTGCCAGCCCGTCGGGGCCGCCCAGCGGGTGGTTGCCCGCCACGATGGGATACCCCTCCTTAGGCAGATTCTCCGCGTTCACCACCTCCACCCGCACATTCAAGTCGTGCGGCTCGTCGCCCTCCAAAAAAGCGTGAACAAAGTCCAGCCCAAACTTCTCGCGGTGGTTATAGATGACATAATTAATCTCATCCACATGCAGCAAACGCTCCACCCATCGCACCATCCATTTGGGCAGTTTCACCTTCTTGTCCGCCAGAATCTTTTGTATGTCAACATGTTTCGGCGTAATCGTCTTGGGGTCTATATGGCTATACTCCTCCATAAAATACTACATTTCGAATTTGCAAAAATACGAAAAAAAATCGTTCTAATAAAATAAAAATAAGTTATAAAATGCAAATAGCCATCCCCCACATCTTTAACGCCCGGCGACAGCTGCCTCCCCACTCCGCCCCACACAAAAAAAAGGGATGCCCCAATCGGGACACCCCCTAGGTGTGGCTGCAGACACCGACCTCAGCAGATCTCGATGTGCTGCATCAGGGCTTTCTTCTCCTGCTCGGTGAACTTAGGCAGCGTGATGCGCAGTATGCCGTGTTCCACCTTGGCGCTGATTTCGTTCTTCTTCACGTTCTCGGGAAGGCTGAGCAGCTGCTTGAACTGAAGTTCGTTGAACTCGTGGCGCAGGAAGTGGCGATCTTTCTTCTCCTCCTTTTTCTCCTCTTTCTGCACCATTTCAACTACCAGGTTGTTGTCGCTGTCGATGCTCAGGTTCAAATCCTCTTTCGAGAGGCCGGGCACGCAAAGCTCTAGTTCGTAATCCTTGTCGCTCTCAGTCACATTCATCTTCGGCATTGGGTAATGCTCGTCGAGTGTGCAGTTGTTCCAATTGTTCCAGTCCAGAAGTTCGTTGAACAGTGAGGGCATCAAATCGTTTCTTTTTGCTAGTAACATGGCTTAAATCTCCTATTTTTAATTGTTTATTAATTTTGTTTTTTCTTTTAATTCTTGCGGAGCTTCCTCCGCTGTTCGCGCTCTCATTCGCGCTTACATCCCTTATAAGAACAATTCCAATGCCACACAATAATACATGACAAAATTTCCGAAATTGGACATTTTGTAGCCATTTTTCTATGTCAAAATTTCCGAACCCACCTACTGCGCCCCACCTTCCTACCGCCTGGCTCCCGACAACCGCCGAATTTCAATAGCCTCATCTTAAGTCCTTCATCGCTATAATAGCGGAAAAGAACTTCCCAAGAAGTAAAAATCGGTAAAATGAAGTAGGAATCCGCACGAAGCGGTAGGAATCGGTAAGTGACAGAAAAGAATTATTTATGGCGGGACAACCAGGGACGGTGAGCGGACCGATGCCAGAGGGCAGAAAAAAGCCCTCCGCGGCATGGCACGAAGGGCTTGGTAATAAATGAGTAGGTTTAGTCTAGAATTTGAAGAGCTGGTCGAACTTCACTTCGGTGACCTTGACATCGGGGCCGAGGAGACGGGCGATGTCGCTGGGCTTGTATTTCTTGGCGTTGCCGGTGATTTGCACCACCAGCGGGCGGCCTTTGATATACTTGCTGTGGAAGGCGCGGAGGTCGTCCAAGGTAAGACGGCTGATTTGGTTGGTGATGTAGACGCGGTGGTCGGCGTTGCGGCCAATCTCCATGCTGTGATAGACCATTGAGGGGATTTCGCGGAAGCCGTAGTACTGGCTGTTGCGCGCCGCCACCTCCTGCTCGATGGCGGGGAGCAGTTTGTCGGGCCGCTCGGGGAAGTCGACCATCAGCTCGCGCATGGCCTCAACGCCGTCGCGGGTCTTGTCGCACTGGGTGCCGAGATAGCAGTAGAGGAAGGCGGGGTTGTGGTTGAAGATGTCGTAGCTGAAGTAGCCGCGTGTGGCATAGCCGAGGGAGCGGAACTCGCGTATCTCCTGAAAGACGACACCGTTCATGCTGCCGCCGAAGTACTCGTTGAAGAGGATGCTGGCAGCCTGGTCGGCGGTGTCGAAGTCGCTGCTGGGGATGACGAAGTTGATGTCGGACTGGAGGAACTTCTTGTTGTGGGCGTAGTAGACTTGAGGCTGGTCCTGTTTCTGACGCTTGAAGGCACGGCGCGACACCACTTCCACATCGTCGCGCACCAGGCCGTAGTGGCGCAGCTTGGCGCAGATGTCGTCGGGCGAGGTGTTGCCCGTGAAGGTTGCGAAACCATTGCGGGTGAAGATTTTCATCATCTCGTCGTGCAGCTGCTCGCCGGTGAGCTTGCCCCATTGTTTGTAGGGCATCTGGCGCAGATAGGACGACTGCCCACCGTAGTCGACATAGTCGCGGAGCGCAGAACGCCAGGTGGAGGCATCGTTCTTGGCCATCTTCACGCCCGACTTCAGCTCGTCGACCATCTTTTCAATCTGACGCTTGTCGTGCGTGGGCTTGTGAATCCAACGTGACGCAAGGCTGAGGATGCTGTCCATGTTCTGTTCCAGACCGCTGATGCGCAGGCAGGCACGGTCGTCGCCAGTGAGATAGAGCGACACGCTGCCCCCCAGCTTGTCCAGTTCCATGTTGTACTGCTGCGGGTTCATGCCGTCGGCACCGAGCTGCTGCATGTAGCTGAAGGCGCGGTCGAGATTGTAGTCGTCAATCTGGCCATAGTTGTAGCGGATGGTCAGCTCGAAGACGTCGTTCTTGGGGTTGGGCGAGCTGAAGAGGCGGCAGTTGGGAGTTACGCCGGCGATGCTGACATCCTTTTTGAAGTCGATGACTTGCGGCTTGATGGGGTCGGGACGGTTGCCCTCGATCATCTTGGCAAAGGGCGACTGCGCACCCTTGTTCTGAGCCTCGAGGTGGTCCCAGTCGGGCTTGACGGCAGCGTCGTGCTTGGGGAAGCCCATCTTGCTGCGCACGATGGTGCAGTGGTCGCGGTCGAAATATTTGTTGGCTACCGCAATCACCTCGTCGCGGGTGAGGTAGGCCCACCGCTTGTTGTCGCGGAGCCACTCTTGATAGTCGGAGCCTTTCAGCTCAAGGCCGAGCAGGAGGTTGGAGATGCTCTCGAGGTCCTCGACCTGACGCTGTTGCGAGACGATGCTGGAGGTCTTGATGCTCTCCATGAGCTCGTCGCTGAAGTTGCCCTGCTTGATGCTGTCGATGCAGTCCCAGATAACCTGTTCCGCCTTGTCGTGCTTCTGCCCGATGAGGTTGGGGACGTAAAGGATGACATTGGAGCCGGCATCTTCGAGCGAGAGGGGCATGAGCTGGGCAAGCATGATGCGGTTTTCGCTGGCGGCCTTGTCGAGCAGGCCGCTGCCACCACCCAGGATGCTGCCCATCATGTCAAGCGGCATATAGTCGGGGTGCTTCTCGGTGACACCGGGGAACACCATCAGGCCCACCTTGATGGGGGTCTGACGGACGTTGACAACCTTCTGGTTCTCGAACTTGGGCAGATTGTAGGTAGGCTGCTTGGGCAGCTCGCCACTGCGCCAGACGGAGAATTTGTCCTCCACCAGACGGCGCGCCTCGGCGGTGTTGAAGTCGCCCACCAGCAGGAGGGTCATGTTGTTGGCGACATAGTAGGTGTTGAAGAACTGCTGCATCTCGCTGGGCTGCGGATTCTTGAGGTGCTCGGCCAAGCCTATGACCTCGCGGCTGTAGGGGTGGTCGCCAAAAGATTCGGTGAGCACGTTGCGGGTGAAGTCGTGCATCATCTGGTTGTCGTACATGTTCTTCTCCTCGTAGACAGCCTCCAGCTCCGACTGGAAGAGACGGAAGACGGGGTTGCGGAAACGTTCGACATAGACGTCCATCCAGTTGATGAGCTGGTTGGCAGGGAGGGTGTTGTAGTAGACGGTGTAGTCGTAGCTGGTGCCGGCGTTGAGACCGGTGCAGCCCATCTTTTGAAGTATGGCATCCACCTCGTTGGGGATGGCATATTTGGAGGCGGCGATGTTCAGGCGGTTTATTTCCAGCTGAATGGCGTGGCGCTGCTTGGCATCGGTGGTGGCATGCAGGCGGTCGTAGGCCTGGCTGATGCTGTCGAGATAGAGGCGCTCCTTGGCCCAGTCGGTGGTGCCAATGCGGTCGGTGCCCTTGAACATGATGTGCTCGAAGTAGTGGGCCACACCCGTGGCGGTGGGTTTCTCGTTCTTGCTACCCGCATGGACCACCACACAGCCGTATACCTTGGGCTGGGAGTGCTCTTCGCATAGGATTACCTTGAGGCCGTTGTCAAGACGGAAGGTTTCGACCTTCAGTGGACTCTGAGCCTGTGTGGAACAAAAAAGTACAATGTAAAAACTAAAAACTAAAAGGAGGAAAGGCTTTTTCATAGGTTTATTTCTTTATAATGCGTTTAACAGTGGTGTTTTCGGGCGTTGTGATGCGGATAAAGTAGGCACCAGCGGGGAGATGGCTGATGTCAAGCTGGTGATGGTCGGTACTCGTGATAAGGTGACCGCTCATGTCCATCAGTTCCACCTTGTGCAGATGGGCAGCCTGTATGTGAAGCACCTTGGAGGCTGGATTGGGATAGACCGATACGGTAGTGTTTTCGGATGATTCACCGAGGCCCACTGTGCCGTCAGACTCGCAGGGACGCGTGATGCGGTGTACGCCACCATTACGGTAGGCATTGCGCACCGATACGAGGGTTTCGCCCTGCTGGTTCTTGATAGTATAGTTGACATAGCGGTCTGTGCCTCCGCCCGAATGCCAAACGGTGTTGATGGCATCGGGAGCAACACGGACGATGACAGAATCCTTTACGCCTGAGACCAACTGGGCTGTGGCATACACATAGCCTGAGGCCGACTCGAACGTCAGGTTAGCGCCACCCTGCCAGCCGTCGCCATGGGTAGCCTCCATTACCACGGTCAACGGACAAAGTTCCTCGTCGCCGAATGCATTCTGCACAATATGCACAGTGAGGTGTTCACCACCCTGTGTGAAGGTGATGGTTGCGTTACGTTCTGCTCCGCTGTTATTTTCAGACACATGGAAATAGAGCCAGCCGGCACGCTGGATAAGGTTCTCGGAGAAGGCAATCCAGTTGGCATCGCACGTCATACTCCAAGGGGCATCCGCCGTGTCGTTGATGCAGAAGAGCAAAGAGTCATCACCGCCGCTGCGGCTCATGGAGAAGAGGGTGTCGCTAACCCGCATACGATAGTCGGGTACCAAACCGAGAAGGGCGGCGTTGTCCTGATTGAAGGTGTAGGTACCGTTGCCGCCCACACCTCCCACACCGGGGCTGATGGAGTCGACGGGGAAATAGCCATCGCCGCGACGACTCCAGCCGAAGTTAAAGTGTAGGTAGCCTCGGTTGTCGTAACCGTCGCAGACAAAGCCATGACCACCGGCATCACCAGAACCGACATAGACGATGGGGTGCCCCAGGTCGAGTTCGGCGGTGAGTAGGTCGCGCCACTGGTCTTTGGTGTAGTATACACGATGCACAACGCGCATCGAGGCATTGTAGCCGAAATAGTCCTTCAAAGAATTGTCGATGCTGGGTATGCCTTCCATGCCGGCCAAGCCCGCTGCCGCACTGCCGTTGGGGTCGTAGTTCATATCCAAACTCACGCCGCAGTGGTACATCAGCGTCGCCACAGCCTCTTTCTCCACCATAGGGGAGGCATAGTTGGCCATAGTGGGCATGTGGTCCCAGTCGTAGAGTGTGTGGGCGAAGTCGGCGGACTGCTCGCCGTAGCGGGCGTGTGTGTAGCTGTGGCTGCTGATGCCGAAAGCGGGGAACTTCCAGAAGTTCATCACCTGTGCCTGTGCCGTAGCGGCACAGCCCACTGCCGAGCCACCGGGGCAGTAGCCGTTGTAGGGGTAAGTTTGGTCCCAGAAGGTGGTAATCAGGGGTTCTACTACGGCTGAATCGCCATCTTTTGACATTAGGTCGTTTTCTAATGCATACCACTCGGGGAATTGAGAATAAGGAGTTGAGAAATGAGAATTCTGGATTTCATCGATTTCCTGTTGATATGCTTGCAGCCACTGTTGGAGGGCGGGAGGCATGTCGTTGGGGTCGAGCGTACCCGTAGGCGAATAGCCCAAGATGGGTCGCACTGCGTCGTCGGCAGCCACCAACACGAATCCGCCTTCTGCGGCTGTATAGAGGTAGATGCCGTCGAACTGCCACGGGGTGCTGCTGAGCTGCAGCTGGACGTTGCCTTTGGTGGTGGACAACGAGTTGAAGAAGTTCTGTGCTACGGTAGCTGCCCGCTTGGGGGTGACAGGACCAGCAGTAGCGGTACTCAAAACTAGTACCGCCGCTGCCAGAGTAAGAATTGACTTCAGATTTTTCATGGTCGGTCAGTCTATTATAGTCCGATGACCTGTGCTAGCTTACTGACAACCTTCTGCCAGTTGGTCTTTCCCGCGTTGGTTTGGGGACGAGGGACGATGGTTTTGGCAGGCTCTTCCACAAGATTGAACACGATTATCGAGGTGCCCATCATCTCCTCCATTTCGGGGTCGTCATAATCCATGGTCAGAGTTTTGGCTACAGTGTCGTATATTGCCACATAGCCGTACTCAAACGCCTCGCCCGACTCTTCGTCAACGTAAGTGGCGTTAAAGAACACGCTGTCGTGGCTGAAAGAGTAAGTAAGCTCCTCGGTCATATTGTCGCTCTGTGATGCGGCGGGGTATGCGGGAACATACACATAGAGGTCGTGGAACAGCTCGGCATGGGTGGAGTCGAGGAAGTCGAGATAGATGTCGTATGTGAGCTCCATATCAATGTCGAAGCCCTGCTGTCGCATAGTGTAGTTGTTCTCCAGACGTGCAGACCAAGAAGTGCCGACATAGATATTTTCGGGTGTTTCTTCCTCTGGGGTATCGGGAATGATGGGGGTAACGTTGTCTTCTTTTTCGCAACCGGCAAAGGCGAAAGTTGCAGCCACAAGAAGAGTGGCAAGGGTTTTGATTGTAGCTTTCATATTACAATTTATTTTTGTTCTTTGAATAAATAAACGCTTAACTAGGCGAAATCTTACAGTCGGGGGGGCTGTTTTAATATTTTTTAAGTTTCTTTTCCAACTTATGGCGGATAGAGGTTTCTAAAGGGATGAAGTTGTATTGTTGCCAGAAGGCTTCGTTGTAGCTCTTGTTGTCGGCTCTGCGATTCATCACCAGCACACTGCCTGGGCCTTGGATGGTGTTGTTCTTCAGAAACGACGCACCTTCCTTGTGTTCGCTGGTCAGCACACATTGGCACTGCTTGTCCAGATGCTGTATCCGTGCACCCAGCGGGCTGTTCTTTGCACAATAGAGGTCGGAGCCTTCGTGGCGGGTGTAAGAGGTGAGCGTGTATTTGCCCTCCACCATCCCGTAGTTGTACACCACGTGCGAGCGGCTTGCTATCGAATCCACCCCAGCTTCCTTGAAAAACTTCTTTATCGGGAAGTAAGGGTACATCATAAAATAGCTCCACTCCTCGTAGCGGGTGATGGCGAGGCTGCCCTTGGCGATGGTGATGCGCACCGTGTCGCGGATTTGCATCATCTTCTTCGCTGCATGGTCATAGCCTGTCGTTATCACATAGTATTCCTTCCCGTCGGCATCGGTGATCTCGTACATGCGGAGATCCTTTTTTTTCTTCAAATGGCGGATAGCAAGGCGGGGCACAGTATTGGGCACCTCCACAGGGTCATACAGCACTTCGCTTTCTTCATAGTCTATCTTGTCGCCCGCCACCCCGTTGGTCACGCGGTTGACATACGCCGTGTCGCACAGCAGCAGACGGTCGTGGCGGATGGCGGTGTAGTTGCTCTCGATGGGACGCTTATAGTCCAGTTTCACCGAGCCCATAGGTCCAGTTCTGTTGTATAGTTTCTTCAGCGTATGATGCTTGTCGTAACCCACACGCAGCGCGTCGAACACCATTTCGTCAAACAGAAACAACTCGTCGTTCAGCATCCTCACGTCGCGATAGAACCATGTACCCACCACACTGTCGGTCTGATAGTTCTGTGGTATGCGGTTCACCGCATCTATCAGCAGCTTGGCTGCCGACTTGGAGGAATATTCGGTCACGTTCACCTCCTTCAGCCAGCGTCCGCCGTCCGAGACAAGTGCCACATCGCCCTTGCGCTGTGCCTTGGCGATGCTGACCGTGTCGCGCAGATAACCCATCAAGGCATATACCACGCTGCCGTCCCGATGCTCGGCAGGTACCTTCAGCACATACTCGCCGTCGTTGTTTGTCTGGGTGTAGATGGCCTGTCCTGCCACATAGACGGTCACAGCGGGCAACCCTTCGCGGGTGTCACGGTCGGTGACACGTCCGCGAAGGGTCAGATAGCTCTCTTGTGCAGATATTGAACTAAAAACTAAGAGATAAAAACAAAAGCCCAAAATAAACTTCTTCATATCCTCTTTTCAATAATGAATGGATTTTTTTAATTCTTAATTTATATCTGCGGGGTTCCCATGCTCTCGGTGGCACCTTGGCGGGCTTTGCTTTCCAGCTCCATCTTGCCCATACGCCAGGTGAGGCCGAGGCTGACAAAGCGCGAGTCGTAACGCTGGCTGCCGGTGGTCTGATAGCTGGGAGCCGTGGTATTGTTACCCCACTGCGCCATGCCGAAGATGTCGCGGACGTTGAGGTTCACACTCAACTGGCGGTTGAAGAAATCGCTACTCACGCCGAAGTCCACACCTTTGTTGGGCACACTCAAGCTGTAGAGGCCCAGTCGCGGCGAGCTATAGTGTGCGTTGGCAAACACCTCGAGCCAACCCCACAACTTCGCCCACACATTGAGGCGGGTACTCCAACTCACCTTGCTGTCGGAAAAGTCCTGATAGTTGTAACCATAGTTGAACACCGACGCGTTCAAACGCACATTGAGGAAGCCCGTAGGCCGATAGGTGATATTAGCCTCGATGCCCTCAGTATGGCTGCTGCCGATATTCTCCGGCTGGGTGTAGTTGACCAGCAGCGAGCCGAAATACTCGGGTGCATAACCCGCGTACGCCATACTGCCAATCTCATCAGTATTGGCACGGATGTATGCGTTGACACCGATGTTGCCAAAGCCCATGATATACTTGTTGAAGGCGGCTTCTAGGTTGTGTGTGTAGCTGATGAGGAGGTTGGGATTGCCCGTCTCGTAGCTGTAGTCGTCGAAGCGGCGGAAGGTGGACAGCTGTGTCATGCCCGGCGTGGTGTGTCGGCGGGTATAGCTGAGGCTGTAGCTGGTGAAGGTCTTGGTCTGATAGCTCAGGTGGATGCTGGGCACAAGGCCAAAGAAGGCGGTGTCCACCTGAGTGGTGCCTGTACAGTTCAGATAGTTCCATGTGCTGTGCTTCCACTCCTGCTCGCCACGCAGACCCAGCTTGGCAGTGAAACCACCCCATCGTTTCTGCAAAGTGACATAGCCGTTGAGATGCCTACCATCCTCTACCCCCTCATACGACCGCAGCGGGACCTGCACGTAATCGTTGGCAAGAAGGGTGTCGATGGCCTGATACAAGGTGCCGCCACTCAAACCAGCCTCCAAACCAGCCTGCAACTCAAACTGGTTCTTCAACGGGTGGGTATAGTCCAACGACATGCTGCCCGACGGGTTGGAGTTGCGCGAAGTGTTGCGGCGCATAAGCGTGTCGCGCAGGGGATTGTAGTAGGCAAAGACCTCGTAGCCTGTGCCGTCGTAGTTCCATGTGTTGCCGTTGAAGCTGAATGAGAGCTTGCGTCCCGTGGTGTCGAAGCGGTGTTCTAACCAGGCTCCGGCATAGCCGCCCCAACCGAAACCGTCGCTGTTGTCGAGTGTGTAATGATAGCCCAGGTTGCGCATAGTGGGGTGATACTCCTTATACTGAAGGTCCATCTCGCTAAGGTTGCGACCCCAGTAGGGGTACATGCCCAACCATGTGGAGAGGTGGGTCTTGTCCGTAATGTTCCAGTTAAGGTTAATCCCGGTGTAGCCACCGATGTTGTTGGCACGGCTCTTGCTCTCTTTACTTTGGTAGCGGCTGGTGTCGCCATTGGCATCAAAAAGGGTGGTGGTGCCGTCGCTTTCCATATTGTGGTGCGAGTAGTCGGCATTGAGGTAGAAGTTGAAGTCCACCTTCTCGTTGGCCCACACATACGACATCCACGGCGACACGCTGGGCGATGTTCTTGCCCGCACACCTACGCACAGCAACTCGTTGCGGGTGATCTTCTGATTGGTCACAATGTTAATCACACCGCCACTGGTGGAATAGCGTGCCGAGGGGTTGGTGATGACCTCGATGCGCTCGATGGCGTTGGCGGGCAGCTGCTTGATGTACTGCTTCAACGCCTCCTCGTTCATGTGCGAGGGACGGTCGTTGACCCAAATTTCCACAGTGCTCACACCCCGCAGGGTGATGTTGCCTTCGGCATCCACCTCCACGCCCGGCGCATTCTGCAGCGCGTCGCTGGCAGTGCCAGTTTGGATAGAGGGGTCCTCCTTGGTGTTGTACATGTTCTTCTCGCCGTCCATCACATAGAGGGGCTTCTCGGCTACAATCTTCACCTCACCGAGGGTAGTGCCTCCCTTTAGCGCAATCTCTAGTTTGTCTAGATTTCCTAGTACTTCTATAGTTTCTATATACTTTTCGTATCCCACATAGCTGACTTGCAGCAGGTATTTCCCCGGCTTCACGTCCTTGATATGGAATGTGCCATCGAATTCGGTGGCAGCACCGCGCACAAACACCGTGTCTGCCACACGCATCAGTCCTACGTTAACCAAGGGTAGCACTTCGCCCGTCTTCGCGTCGCGCACCGTGCCCTTGACGCTCACATTCTGCGCCTGAGCGAAACCAAGAGCCATAAAACAGAAACTAAAAATTAAAATTATCTTCTTCATAGTAATGTCTGACAGTTTGAGTGTAAACCACTTTTTAGTTTTTACCTTTTAGTTTTTACTTTCTTTGATTAACTCTTCCCAGGTAAACCCCAGCATATTCATGCGTTGCACGAAGTAGGGCAACTCGTCATTGATAAACTCCTGCCGGTGCATCTTCTGAATACGCGCACCCGCCTTGGGGTCGACAAAATAGCCCACCCCGCGACGGTTGTAGATAATCTCGGCATTTTGCAGATACTCGTAGGTGCGCATCACCGTGTTGGGGTTCACCCCCAGCTCAGCTGCCACATCGCGCACCGAGGGGACGCGCTCGTCCTCCTGCCACTCCTTTGCCACGATACGCTCACACAGCGTGTCGGCTATCTGGAGGTATATCGGTTTTTGTTTCTTGAAGTCCATATCCAATTATTATTTTTTCACTTTAATATCAAGTTCGCTACTAATAGCATTGCTCTCTATCTTGCAGGCACCGTTGCCAATAATCTTTTTCTTACCCCTGCTGACAACAGGCAGTTCGCTATGGAAGTCGCTCATCATCCCGTTCCATTCCAATGCGATGCCAGCATTCTCAGGCACATACAGCACCGTGTTGCCAGAGACATTGTTCAATTCTATCTCTTCGGGCATTTTGCTGAACGAAGCCTCCACATTGACACTAACACTATTCACTTCCATATCTTCAATCTCGCATTCGTTCAGTCTTATCTGCCACGACACGCTGTTCACCTCCAAATTACCGCAGCGTACGCTGTCCATTCTGAAGTTCTGGCCAAGACCATTCATCTCCACCTCGTCCAACCGCAACGAACGCGGCACACGCACCAGGAGGCTCTTTTCGGGTAGATTCTCTCCTTGCGACCTCATGCCGGGGATGCCAAACTTGATATTCAGCGTCCCGTCGGGTTCCAGATAGTAATGCATCGTGGTGGAGTCTTTCAGGGCATCACTAGTGGTTTCGCTAATCACCACCTCCGTGCCATCGTATGCTTCGATGGTGACAGAGTCGTTGACCCAGTCTATGTTCAACTCCCTCACATCAGAGGCGGTGAACGTGGCACCACCCATAGTGTAATGTTGGGCATCCTTGCTGTCGCCCAACGTCACTTCGCCATATTTGTTCATATAGTGCTCCATTAACTTCTCATAATCATTAGTGTTATGCAGCTTGCAACCGCTCATGGCCATCATGCCCATCACGGCAATCCCTATTGCAAATAATGTTCTCTTGTGTATCATATCAAAAGGAATTTTAATTTCTAATTCTTAATTATTAATCAGTATTTCATGTGCTTCAGCCTGTACCATGCCCACCAGAAGAACACCACAGTTAACACCATTCCCCATGCCGTTGCTGCCCAGTAAGCAATATTCATGCTCCGAATCGGGTCGGCGGATTCGAGAAACTCCTCCACCCAATTGCCACTAATCATCATAGCACCCATAATGGGAGTAAGAATGAGGTTCAGCACAAAGCTAATCAACCAAGTCCACAGCAGCGTCTGCAGAACCTTGTGCTTCTTAAAGATGGTGGTGGTAAACAGGAAGAGTGCCACGTTGCTCAGATAGGCCACCAGACCGTACAGCACTGCCTTCCCGGGTGTGAACGACTGAACAAACAGCATCATATTCTCGTCGGCGTTGGGGAACGTACCCGACGCCAATGCACGATAGCCATCCAGGGTATCGGCCAGATAGTCGGTCTGCCACAGCCACTTGTAATAGGGGCCAAAAGGCAACAACGTCAGGAAATAGTCGAGCACCATACCGCCCAAGAAGCACAGCAGCGGGCATACCACAATGGTGAAGAGCAACATGCTCAAATACTTCTCCAGCTTCGAAGCGGGCAACATGGCAAAATAGATGCCCTCCTTCTGTAGGTTAGCGGTGCGATACATGCGCGACGGCGACACCATAGCAGCCAGCAACACCGACCCAGCGATGAAGCACCAACGCACTTCGGGTGCAATAGCGGGCATTTCCTCGATGCCGCTCAACGCCCACCACAGCAGCCATGCTAATATGGGCAACAGGGTAATAATCAAAAGCGATGTTCCGGCATTCTGCCAGATATTGCTGAAATCTTTGCGAACCACTTTGCAAAAACGGCTCCATTCAAATGTATTATTCATGATTCTTTATTCTTTGAAGTTATTTATTTCTGAATTTTCCGAGTATTCCGAATAATCTGAATTATCCGACCGCTCCGATTTCCTTAATTCTCAAACAGTCTTTTTATAGTTTCACGATTCCGCAACACCGCGTTGAACAGGCCTTCGATGTTCACCTGGCTCTCACGCCCGTCGTGGTTGATGCAAACATTCATAAAGCCGCCCGGCAGCTGCTCGGTGAAGAGTGCTTCGGGGTTGGCGGTCGAGTCGTAGTCGAAGCTCAACTTGCTGGTGATAGTCGCAATGTCGGCGTTCAGCAGCACGTCGTCGTTGGTCAGGATGATGATGGGGTCAATCAGATTCTCCACATCTTTCACTTGATGGGTCGAGATGATGATAGTTGTACCCTCGTCAGCACGCTTGGAGAGCAAGGTGCGGAAGTCGGTTTTCGACGGGATGTCCAAGCCGTTGGTCGGCTCGTCCAGCAGCACATAGTCCGTACCCAGCGACAGCGCACAGGCAATCAACGACTTCTTTTGCTGACCGAACGACATCTCCTTGAAGTTGCGTTCAGGGTCTACGCCCATCTCCTGCATCAGGTGCAAGAAGGTAGCGTAGGCATACTTCGGATAGAAGGGGGCCAGCTCCTTCACATAGCGTGCCGGCGTGGCGTTGTCGGGCAGCACCACCTCGTCGGGCATGAACACGATGTTCTCAAGAAACTTCGGCTCGCGGTCGAACGAGGTGTAGCCGTCCACCTCGCACGTGCCCACCTGAGGCTTCTGCAGGCCGCTTATTATCTTAAGTAGGGTTGTCTTACCCACGCCGTTCTCACCCAGCAGGCCATAGATGCTGCCTGGCTTAAAAGTGAGGTTAATGTTGTGAAACACCGGCGTGTGCTTGTAGCTGAAATCTAAGTTTTTTATCTCAATCATGGCGTTAAATTTTATTATTTTGACTTTTTTTATCCTTTATTTTCAATTTTTATTTCTATCTAATTATTTGTTTCTGTGTTTGTTTTCTGAATTATCAACATAGTGTATTACTTAACTAATACACTGCAAAGGTACGACACTTTTTCAATCCAACAAGTTTTTATGATACAATTTAATATTTTTTAACTTTTAAACCAACTTTCACCGACCTGAATTACAACCACTTCTCACTAAATATCAACTCATTACATACTATTCAAAAGTAGTTTTTCGGTACCTACAGCAACTAAGGAGCGAAGATGGGGCGATGATCGAACGAACAATCGCGGGAGTCACCCAAGGGAATAGCACACCTCACCCCGACCGAAGGATGTCGGGCGGGAGAGGGGACGGCGGCAGAGAGTATTTTTTTCGATTGGGGCAATAATAAGCAAGAAGTGCCGTTATTGGAGGTACTTTTTTATTAAATACAATTATAATTCAATTCTATGGCTAACTTTTCTTTCGGCAACGATTACGACCACAAGGCTACGATACGTTTCTTCAGCAAATGGCGGAAGCTCCTATTGTGCGTGTTTGTCATCGCACTGGTTGCATCGCTGGCAGTGTCGCTGCTTATCACACCGCGCTACAAGGCTACCGCCACGCTGTTCCCCACCAATTCTAACCGCCTGAGCAAGGCCGTGATGGACTACCACTACAGTTTGGACTTTATGGACTACGGCATCGAGCGCGACTGCGAGTATTGCATCCAGATATTGCTGTCGGAGTCGATGGAGCGCGACGTGTGCAGCCGTTTCAACCTGATGGAACACTACGGCATCAGCCCCAACGACCCGCACAAGCTGTTCAAACTGCACGAGCAGTATCGCGGCAACGTGAACGTGAAGCGCACGGAGTATCTCGGCGTGGAGGTGTCGGTGCTGGACGTTGACCCGCAGTGGGCTGCCGACATGGCCAACTTCATAGCCGCCAACTACGACTCGGTGTGCCACCGCATACACCACGCCCGCGCCTGCAACGCCGCCGACCTGATGGAAGGCGTGTGCACACGGCTGGGCGAAGACATCCGCGACCTACAGGACAGCCTGCGCCGCAATCCGCAGTATTCGCTCGCCCTGACGCAAATGATTAACGAGAAGTGCCACGAGCTGGCCGACATCGAGACCCGCGCCGCGCAGACGCAGGTGGACATGAACGAGAACGTAAGCTACAAGTTCCTGCTCGATCAGGCCGTTGCCGCCGACAAGAAGGCCTATCCCAAGCGCAGCGTGATAGTGCTGCTGGGCACCTTCGGCGCGGTGGTGATGTGCATCTTAGTGCTGCTGCTGTGCGAATCATTGAAGAAAGAGGAGGAAGAGAAACTATAGATACCATAGAAACTATAGGTGCTATAGACATGAAAAGCCGTTGGCTACAAAACATACCCCAGCCTAGTGACCACCCCTCTAAAGAGGGGACGGCTGCCGTCATCGCCGTGGCGGTGACGCTGCTGTTTGCCGTGGCCAATTCGGTACTGTTGCTGAAGGATTTCTACTATCTCTCGTTGCTGCCGCTGGCGGGGCTGGTGCTGCTGCTGTTTGTCACCAAGTTTGAGACAGGGATGCTGTGCATGGCCCTGCTGACCCCCTTTGCCATAGATATGGCATTGGTGCCGAAGATGGAGCTGTCGATGCCGGTGGAGCCGATGATGATACTGTTCACGCTGATGTTCTTCTTCCGTGTGCTGGCAAGCCGCAGCTACGATGTGCGCCTGCTGCGCCACCCGGTGAGCATCGCACTGATGCTGTCGCTGGCATGGATGCTTGTAACCAGCTGCACTTCGTCGATACCGTTGGTGTCGTTCAAATACCTGCTGGCCCGGCTGTGGTTTGTGGTGCCGTTCTTCTTTGCCGCCGCACAGATTTTCCGCGACAAGAAGCGCATACGCCAGTTCTTCTGGTGCTACGCCATCGGGCTGATAGCCGTGGTGTGCCTAGCCACCGCCAAGACAGTGGGCAATTTCTCCGACCTGCAGACGTTGCACCGCGTGATGAAACCCTTCTACAACGACCATACGGCCTATGGGTGCGCGATTGCGCTGTTTCTGCCGGCGGCGTTCTATTTCATATTCAGCCGTGGCAGCAAAGGGTGGGCGCGACTGCTCTTCCTGGGCTTGTTCGCGTTGCTCATTGTGGGCCTGTTCTTCTCCTATTGCCGTGCGGCGTGGCTGAGCGTGCTGGGTGCGATAGGGGTCTACGTACTGATACGCATGGGCATGAAGGTGAAGTGGATGGTGCTGCTGTTCGGATTGGGCGTGGCGGTGTTTTTCACCTATCAGAGCGATGTGCTGTACAAGCTGGGCAAGAACCATCAGGACAGCTCATACGACTTGGCGGGACAGATTAAGTCTATTTCCAACATCTCGACCGACGCGAGCAATCTGGAGCGACTGAACCGCTGGGCGTCGGCGATACGCATGTGGAAAGAGCAGCCTCTGCTGGGGTGCGGACCAGGAACTTATCAGTTCCTCTATGCCAGCTACCAGCGGAGCTACCAGCTGTCGACCATCAGCACCAATGCGGGCAACTTGGGCAACGCCCACAGCGAATACATAGGCCCGCTGACCGAACAGGGGGTGCCGGGCGTGCTGCTGGTGGTGTGCGTCTTTATGGCGACCTTCGCCACGGGCGTGCGCGTATACCGCACAGCCAAGGACAAACAAATTGCAAATATGGCACTGGCTTTCACATTGAGCCTGCTGACCTATTATATACACGGTGTCTTCAACAATTTCCTCGACACCGACAAACTCTCGGTGCCGTTCTGGGCGTTTACCGCAGTCATCGTCGCGCTGGATGTATATAGCGAGAAGAGGACCGCCGAGGCAACAGCCCCTCACGATGAAGCGTAGGATTTTGCTGGTACTAGCCGTCTGCACGCTCGGCAAAGTGCAGGCACAGGGCGGTGCCTTGGGCAAAGCCCCGTGGAACAACTACGGATGGACGGCACAAGACGTGACCATACCTCTATTGCGCGAAGCCATCGAAGAGGCAAACAGCATGCCCGACAGCGCAGACCTGCTGATAGAAGAGGCGCGCAAACATTTGGGCAAGCCTTACCACTACGGAGGCAAAGGACCCAAGGTGTTCGACTGCGCAGGCTTTGCCCGCTATGTGTATATGCAGTTTGGATATGTGCTGCCTGGAGGCAGCATCCCCCAGTATCGCATGGGCAGACACATCAACGACACAAAACAGCTGCAGAGGGGCGACCTAGTCTTTTGGCAGGGACGTTCAGGCACTGGCGGAGTAGGTCATACGGGCATTGTCACTGAAGTGGACACCGTCACGGGTGTGTTCCGCTTTATCCATGCCGCCACGTCGACGGGCGTGATACACTCCTACTCCAACGAGGCCTACTACGCCCGCCGGTATATAGGTGCCACCCGCCTGCTAGGCAAGCGCAAGAAGCCCGAAAGCCCGCTGCCGAGGAGGAGATAATAAAAAATAAGAGTAATATACACAATAAACAAGCCCCACCTGCGTTATCTTCGCAAAAAGAAAAAACATGCAACAGATAACCATTAACATTGAAAATCCTGCCATACTGCCTAGCTTGCGCAAGGTGCTTAACGCAATTGACGGCGTTAGCATTGTGCCACAACACCGTCGCACAGGTATTGAAGAGGCTGAAGAGGACATTAGAATGGGTCGTGTGTATAAGGCCTCCAGCGTTGACGACATGTTCAAGCAAATTCTCGGATGATACATGTATTCTATAGAGTACACCAACCGATTCCGCAAAGACTTAGTGCGTTGCCAAAAACGAGGCAAGGACATGAAACTGATTCATTCGGTCATCAGTCAGCTTGCGGCCAATGGCACCCTGCCAACTCAATATCGCCCACACAAACTATCTGGGAAATATGCCAACAAATGGGAATGCCATATCCAACCAGACTGGCTACTCGTGTGGGAACAATACAACGATTAGTTGCGCATGATAATGACCAATACTGGTTCACATAGCGACATTTTTTAACAATCCTTCTCAGAGTTTTATTTCCTCAAAATACAGCAAAGGGCAGCATTGGAGCCGCCCTTTGTCGCATCAAATCACAAAGTAATATACCGTAGGGGCAGATGCTTGTGTCTGCCCTAACAATGAATGAGTTATCGTACCATGCCGTTGTCGTATCCGCCGTTGTCGAGAGTCTTCTCACCCTTACGGAAACTCTTGCCGTAGGACATTTGCCACGTGAGGCCGAGTACTAGCATGTTGCCGTTGTTGGCAGTCCAGTTGGTGTGGCGGTAAGGATGCACCTCGCTGAGGCCGATGGTTTCGTAGCGGTAGCCGTCGGGGTTGAAGGGGCAATGCCACGAGAGCATGGCCTGCAGGTTGCGCCAGCGGTACTGGATATAGATGGTTTGCGCCATCTCATTCATTACGTAGTTCTCGCCGTGGAGCGTCCACTGCGGGAGAAGGGTGAAATTGGCTCCGGCCACAAAATTATCCCAATAGAACTGCGCGTTGGCAGAGGCTGTGAGATTGTCTCTGGTGTGCAAAAAGAGAGGACCCTGGGAGATGTAATGGAAGTAGGTGGCATCGAGTGAGAGGTTGAGGTGGTGCCACAATCCTTGCGTGCCCACCTGAACGTAACCAAAGAGGCACTGCCAGCGGTCGGCATTGTGATAGCTACGGACGAAAAGGTCACGCGCAGGTTCATAAATGTAGGCACCAAAGATGGGATGAAACTGATGTATTGCGCCAGTGGTGGCGAGGGCATACCAACCCGAAGTGTGGATATAGCGCAGCATTAAGCTATTAGAAAATGTCTCACTGGGTTTAAGAGTGGGGTTGCCTTCCATTCCCTCGACATCGTCAGTCTGCTGGAAAACGGGAGAGAGTTGCGAGAGCGAGGGGAGCGAGGGAGAGTACTGCGACATGGCGGTGAGCGACCACTGCGGGCTGATGCGCCATTGCAGACGGGCGGTGCTAAGGTTGCGGAGATAGGTCTGCACATCGTTACCGTCGGTGACATAAAGGAGCTTGGCACCCGTTCCGAGAAGGTAGGAGACCTTGCTGCCAAGGGAACCTTGGATTTCGGCATAGAGGTAGGCGTTGTCCTTGGTCATGGCGGAGGTGGTAGGGGCGTACCCTTGTGTACGTCCGTATTCGTTTTCGGCGAAGTTGTGCTGGTACTGGAGACCTGTGCGAAACAATATCGTGCCAAACTGACGGCTGTAGACACCTTCGCCACTGAGGGCGTAGCCGTGACCGTCGATGGCTGTAATGTATTGTGCATCCACAGGGGCATGCCCGTATGTGAGGGTATTGTCGTACTTATCAATGGCATATTGACCCACCACGTTCAGCTCCACTTTCTGGTTGTGGGGCATACGGTGGGTGTAGAAAAGGTCGAGCTTGGGCAGGTGGTCCTTCATATAGCTGTGTTGCGACATGGTCTGCTCGGTGGTGATGCCGCGGTCAGTCTCAGTCATGGTGCCATTGCCGGTGAGTGTCCGGGAGTAGAGCTCGTCCTGAAGGGAGGCGACGAACATGGTGCTGTCGTCGTGCTGGTAGGTGTATTCGGCATTGAGGGAGTGTTGAATATACCAGAATGGCATGTTTTGGCGTTGATATCGGGTTACCGTCCTTGCCATGTCGAGATAACTGTCTTCCATTTCGTAGGGAGCGTTGTCATAGTTGCGGTAGCCGAGGGTGTATTCCAATGCGAACTCACTCTTGCCTTTATGATAGCTGCCTTGTAGGTAGCCGTTGACAAAGCCTGTGGTGAATGCCGTCTCCCCCTGTGCCACGATGTTGCCACCATCTTCGCGCTCTTTCAGTATGATGTTAATAATGCCCGATGCGCCACGGTCGAGGTAGCGGGTGCCAGGATTGTTGGAATATTCAATGCGCTTGATTTGCTCGGCACGGAGATTTGCCAACCTTGCCAGCGGTACCTCCTTGCCGTTGATTTGCAAGATGGCGAGCCCGCCGTCGACAGTGATGGACTGCAATGCCACATCGACCCTTAGTCCCGGCAGTTTCAGCATGTCGAGCAGCACCAGCGTGCGTCCTGCCGCCTGCACCTCCTCCTGTTTGGGCAGCACCACGAAGCGGTCTATTTCCTCGGTGGTGCGGCTGGCGGTGACAGTGACCGCCTCGAGCTGCTTGGCACTCATGGTCAGCTCGCCGAGGTCACCCAAACCACAACGCACCGACACCCGTTCGTAACCAGCAGAAGAGGCGACAAGATTGTATGTGCCTTCGTCAGCGGATATGGCAAACGCGCCGTTCTCGTCGCTGGTGGTGCCGACAAGGATGCTGTCGCTATCGATGTGTTTTATCACCACGTTGGCGAAAGCTACGGGTTGGCGGTTGTCGTCCACCAGTCGGCCCGACACCTGCCCCGTCTGGGCATGTAGCGCAGTGGCCATGCCCAGTATAGAAAACAGAAGAAGTGTAAGTCTTTTCATGTTATCTTTTATTGATAATTAATCATCATCGCCCAAAGAGATGGCAATGCCGAGCTTGATGGGGTAGACATCTTTGTCCATGCCGGTGTTAATGGGTATGGTTGCCACTTGCAGGTAGGCGTAAATATTCGGCATACCAATGCTCAGGCGGGCATCCAAACGGAAGGGGTTCATCACATTGGTGGCATTGTCGCGGTCTTTGAAGGTGGCACCATTGGAGTAGTCAATCCTATGCTTTAAACCCGTGTGGAAATTGTTGTAGTTCAGCCCAGGGATGGCTGCCAGGCCAATGAAGAAGTCGCTGTTGTTAGACAGCTCCCAGCGCACCATGAGGGGCAGGGTAACATAGCGTGCCACCAGGCGAGTGTTGCAGTCGCCCTCGTCTACAGATTCTGTCAGGAAAGTGGTTTTGCCCGTCGGGTCAGCACCCATATAGATATATTCGTCCACAAACTTAAACACATCGGATGCATAGCCAAGACCTATGCCGAGATGCCAATGGCTGTTGACAAAGGGGTAGTAGACCGCTTCCAGCTGGTAGGAGGAGAAGGTAGTGTTGAGGGCATAGCCGCCATCCATGCGCATGAGGCCGTTATAGGGCTTGTCGCCCCAGTTGAGGAAGCCCCAGAGGAAGTCGAGGCGGAAGTCGTCGCTGTGCCAGTTGGCGCTTTCCTTACGTTCCTCGATAAGCTCTCTTACCTTGGAGGGAGTCTCCTCGGTGTCATCTTCCCAATCTACTACATCTTCGTACTCACCCGAGAAGACGGTGTTGGTGACATTGAAGTGCGGAACATTTACCTTTGCCCTGTCCTCCTCGACCGTCCGCATATTGGTGCCAAAGCAGTATGCCACATCCACCTTGGAGAAGTCGGTGGCCTTGAACATAAAATCGTCGGCAAAGCAGGGCGTGGTAACCGACACAGAGGAGAAATCTTCTGCCATCAACTTAAGACGGCGGGCACGGATGGTGTCAATGTCTTGCAGCGCGTGGATGGTCACACGGCTGTAATCCTCGGTGTAGACATTCATGATAGTGAGCTTGGCCGAGCACACCACGTCAATCTGCGCATAGTCCTCGGCGTATATCGTGGTATGGGCCCCCATCAGCAGATGCAGACGCATTTTGCCAACGCCAGGGATTGCCTCGAGACAAAAATGGCTAAACTTGCCGTGCCTGGAGCGATAGCCATAGGTCACGCCCTTGGGCATGGTGGAGGCATTGCCTGTGCGGTCGAAGCATTCGAGATATTCCACGGTGTCGCTCACCACCTCCACATTGCAATAGCCAGAGAATGTCAGACGCTCAATCTTGCTGGAGAAATTCAACCGATACACCTTTAGCGTGTCGTCGGTGGCTTGGTCTGGCTTGTTGCCCGCCGTGGCAGCAAAGGTCATCAGCATCAGGGCAACGAATGAAATGAATCTAGTTTTCATAGTGTATACTTTTATGTTGTTATTCTAATAATTGAATCGTGTACGTATTTCGCCACGGGTCTCGGCGTAGGACTGGTAGGCATAGTCGCGGAGGGTGTTGCTGACACGGCTGCGGAAGGCACGGAAACGGTCGCCGACCGTGGGCTGATAGGCCACCTGCACCACTTCCATAGGCGACTGGCTGGTGGGAAAGATGGTCATTTCGATATACTCAATCACCACCGTGTCCTCCTGCTGAGAGATGGGCATGGGGTCGGCTTCTGCCAACAAGGCAGACTCCTCCGTCATGGGTGGTTCGTATGGGGGCAGGGACTCAATAGCCTCCTCCTGTACAGGGGTGGCTGGTTCTGTAGATTGGGCTATTAGTTCTGTTGACTTGACAACAATGGGTGATTGCTCTTCCTGTTTTTGCGCCATCGGCCCGATGGGTTTCATCGTAGTGGCTGACTGACGGTTTTGAGCCACCATACCTGTCTGTTGTGGTGCATTGTCATTAGGCCACATCAGCCACACGCCGCCTATCAGCACCGCCGCCACACAGGCTGCGACAGCCCATCGCCAAAGAGGGATAACTTTGGTCTCGCGGCGCAGCAGACCCGCCTTGTCGGGATAGGCCATCGGCGGCATCTCCAGCTTGAGCGCGGGGTCGTAGAGCGACAGCTCCTCTGCCAACTCGGGGTGCTGGGTGACAAACGCCTCCACGGCGGCACGCTCGTCGGCGGTCAGCTCGCCTTCGCAGTACTGGTAGAAGTACTCTTCGTAGTTATCAGTTGTTATTGTCATAGCCTAATGCGATTAATGTTTTCTTTAATGATACTCGTGCGCGAAAGAGATACACGGACACCTGTTTCTCGGTGAGGGAGAGCATTTCGGAGATTTCCTTGCAGCTATAGCCTTCCACATCCCTCAGCACCACGGCTTCGCGCTGTATCTGTGGCAGAAGTTCCAGAGCCTTGTCCAACGCCTCTTGGAGGTCGAACCGCTCGTCGGGCTGCACCACTCGGTCGGGTTCCAACAGCGGGAGGATCTGTTGATGCACCTGCTCGTGGCGATGGTGGCTCATCAAGAAATTGTGTGCCACCGTGAACAGAAACGACTTGCCTTTCTCCACCTCAACCTTCTCCCTGCGCTCCCACAACGATGCGAAAGCCTCCTGCACAGCGTCTTTCGCCTCCTCGCCACCACCGCAGTGCACCGCGAAGCGGTACACGTCGTCGGCCCATAGCCTCACACCGTTGTTATATTCCTTTTGCGTCATTTGCTATATAAACGCGCGAAAGCCAAAAATACTACAGCTAAACTAAAAAAAAAGTAAAAAAAGAGAGTCGAGAATTGAGAATAATCCTGTGCGACAGCCAATTCTCAATTCTCAACTTTCAATTTTCAACTTCCCCCTACTCCCCTATCAGATTAATAATATCCTTTAGCCTTGGGGCAAGGATGATTTCGGTGCGGCGGTTGATGGCTTTGTTGGCGGCACTATTGTTCTTCACCTTGGGAGCATATTCGGCATGCCCTGCCGCCTCCACTCGGGCGGGATTGATTTTAGGCCCTTGTTTCAACAATAGTTTCACGATGGCGGTGGCACGCATCACACTGAGATCCCAATTGTCCTTGACGGCGGTGCTGCCGTGGTAAGCATCGTTGTCGGTGTGGCCTTCTACAACCACATTCAGGTCGGGATTGTCCTCCAGTACCTTTGCCAGACTCTTCAACGCCTGCACACCCTGTGCCGACACCTCCCAACTGCCCGAGGCAAACAACAGTTTGTCCGCCATCGACACATATACCTTGCCGTCCTTCACCTTCACGTCTAACCCTTTGTCGGCAAAGCCCACTAAGGCCTTCTGTACCGAAGCACGCAGGTTCTCCAACTCGCGCTGCTTGGCCTCCAACTCCTCGTTCATTGCCAGTTCGCTCTGTGCCATTGAGGCCAGCTGATCTTCTAATTCGCGTTGCTGCGCCAACATCGCCTGTTCCTTAGCCTTCACAGCCTGCTCCTTCTCATTCAGCTCGCGAGTGCGCTGCTCAAGCATGTTGTTCACCTTCGACAGGTCGCGATTCTTGCCTGTCAGTTGTTGCAAGAAGTTCTCCACCGTAGTGTCGTAGCGCAACTGCAACGCCGCATAGGCACGGTTGATTGAGGTTACAGTCGCCTCGCACTCTTGACGTGCCGCAGTCATATCGCTCAGCGTCATGGTCATTGCTTGCCCCTGACGCACCAATTCGGCATTCTCCTCACGCAGTTCCTGCATCTCCTGCTTGGCAAGGGTCAGGCTCTTAGAAGCCTGCGTATAGTGCGACTGCAACGCCTCATACTCGCGCATCGACACACACGACGACATCAGCACCGCACAAACAAATAAATTGAGAAATCTTTGCTTCATATTACAATGTTTAAATTTTGAAACTTAAGGGTCGTGACCAAATATTTAAGCATTAACACGTTCACACTTACTATTTGTCAGACAGGAACTCTTCATAATACTTCGCTTTGACAGAATCTTTATCCTGAAAAGAGTAATTGCCACAATAAATGTCATACAACTTTCTTGCGACAGATTCCGACTTAGAAGAGTCAAAATATTTTTCGTAGTATGTTATTATGGTAGTAGTATAATGATCTTTTGTATTGTATTTTAGCTGGTCAAAAAGGAAATTAGCACACATCAAATATCCTCTATGGTAGGAATATTCTTGGGCCAGAAAATCCGTTATGCATATCAATTTGTCCATCTCGGCTTTGGGAATGTGTGAGTATGTGTAAAAATAGTGGGTAAACAATATACTATAGGCATCGACATTACCTCTCTTTATCTCACTGTAAATTTGTTTTAGCTCAGGCTCAGACAATCTCACTGGGCCAAAGTCCTCCATTTTCCCAAAGTCGAAATGCAAAGTATCTCTCAGTGCGTCTTTCGAATAGAAATAGTCACAAAAGGCATCACGATGAGTGTTGCTTTCTACAATGGTATCCTTCATAACGTTGTTGTCGGGAGTCGCAGGCGTTGTACCCATACCCGGCTGGCATGAGGCCATTCCTATAAGGAGAAATAATGGTAAGATATTCATAATAAGACAATGGCTCACGAGGAAATTACTATTTGATATTGAAATGCTCGCCGCTGCGACGTTTCAATTTTCAATTTTCAACTTTCAATTTTCAATTTAAAAGTAACGTGAATTAAAAAAAAATCGTATCTTTGCCTGCTTATTTTTCGCGACATGACTTTTGCACACATCTATAAGAAACTACATATTTGGCGTTTGCAGCATATAACCGAGCAGTCGTACCTACTGCTGTTGAGCGTCATTGTGGGTCTATTCAGCGGTCTAGCGGCAGTATTGCTCAAAACCGTCGTGCATCTTTCGGGCCAAATGGTGATGGCCTTCGGCAACAATTATGCCGTCGCCAACGGAGGCAATGTGCTTATTTTTGTCACCCCGTTCATCGGCATCCTGCTCACCATCCTTTTCGTCCGTTTCATTGTCAAAGGAGACATCGGCCACGGCATCCCCAGCGTGCTGCTGGCCATCTCGCGACATAAGGGCAAGCTGCCCCCGCGCAACATGTACACCTCGCTCGTTGCCTCCACTCTCACCGTCGCCTTCGGTGGCAGCGTCGGTCTTGAAGCCCCCATCGCCTCCACCGGCAGTGCCATCGGCTCCAACGTGGGTCGCTTTTTCCGCGTCAGTCCTCGTGGGGTCAAACTGCTGTTGGGGTGCGGTGCCGCAGGTGCCATCGCCGGCATCTTCAAGGCTCCGCTGGCAGGCGTGCTGTTCACCCTCGAGGTGCTGATGTTCGACATGACCATGACCACCGCTGTCCCCCTGCTCATTTCAGCTCTGACAGCATCCACCGTCGCCTATTTCCTCATGGGACAGGACGTGCAGTTCGCCTTCCACGTCACCGAAGATTTCTCCCTGAGCCAGATTCCCTTCCTTATGGTGCTGGGGGTCTTCTGCGCCTTCAGCTCGGTCTATTTCCTCCGCTGCACCGACAAGGTCGAGTCTTGGTTTGCCGAACGTAAGACATGGATTCGCAAATGGCTCGTCGGCGGACTGGTGCTAGGCGTGATGATATTCCTCTTCCCGCCCCTCTACGGCGAAGGCTACTGGGCGCTCACCGAGTTGCTCAACGGCAGCGACCACGACCCCCTCTTTGCCAACAGCGTCTTCAACACCTTCCGCGACAACTCTTGGGCGGCACTCGCCATCCTCTTTGTCCTCATACTGCTGAAACCCATCGCCACTGCCACCACCATAGGCAGTGGCGGCGTGGGCGGTACCTTCGGTCCCTCGCTAGTGGTAGGCGGCCTCAGCGGCTACTTTATCGCCGCCCTGGGCAACCAGCTGGGTCTGCCACCGCAATCCACCGCCAACTTCGCCCTCGTGGGCATGGCAGGCGTCATGACCGGTGTGATGCACGCACCCTTCATGGGAGTCTTTCTCATTGCCGAAATCACGGGTGGCTACGCCCTTATGATACCCCTCCTTATCACCGCTACCGTCACCTATATCTGCGTCCAGCCCTTTGAAAATCATTCCATCTATGCTCGCAAGCTGGCACTCAAGGGCGACCTGATGACCCACAACAAGGATGCCTCCGCTTGGCACCTTATGGACCTGCACAAACTGATAGAAACCAACTTCGCCACCGTTCCAGAGAACGGCACCCTACGCGACATCGTCGAGGCTGTCAAACGCTCCAAGCGCAACCTCTTCCCCGTCGTGGACTCCAATGGCAAGTTCCTCGGTCTCATCGTTATGGATGATATACGCCAGACCCTCTTCGAGACTGAGCTCTACGACAGCCTCACCGTCCGCGAGATGATGATGACATTCGACGACAAAGACATCGTCCACTCCAGCGATTCGCTCTCCGACGTGGTCAACAAATTCCAACTCAGCAACCGCTATAACCTCATCGTTGTCGACGACGACGGTGCCTACCTCGGCTTCCTCTCCCGCGCCAACACCTTCTCCGCCTACCGCCGCTTCATCTCCCAAAGCTCAGAAGAATAAATGCCCGCTTGTAATAACAATGTTTGACTTTTAACACGATAGTTCTTCGACCCTTTAATCTCCTTTCGGTTCGGGTAGCAAGAAATCTGCAATATTGTCGGGCGTGATAACCTGAAAGTCAGCATTGGGATAGGCCTCGGTGAAAGTCTTGGTGATAAATGCTTTTGCTCGTGGGTTCCATTTCATTTCGTATGCATTGAGTTTCCCGCCGCCCTCTTCCAGATAGTCTATTTCTTGTTGCTGTTTGGTCCGCCAGAAATAACGGTTCACCCAACGGTGGTAGTACTCGTTGCTCTTCATCCTTTCGGCTATGACAAAATTCTCCCACAACGCCCCAATATCCTGCCTCACCTCTGGGGCATTGTAGTCAGCTATCAAGGCATTCCGTATGCCGTTGTCGTAAAAGTATATCTTGCGGCTCGCCTTGAGCTCGTGGCGCAGGTTGCGCGAGAATGAGGGCAGTCGGAATATGATATAGCATTGCTCCAACAGAGTAATGTAACGTTCTACTGTCTTGCTGTCCATCGAGCACATCTGGCTCAATTCATTATACGACACTTGCGACCCCACCTGATAAGCCAATGCCCTCAACAGGATTTGCAGTTTGTCTGGATGCTTGATACTCTCCCACGAGAGAATGTCCTTATACAGATAGGCATCGGTCAGCAGTTTGAGTATCTCTATTTCGTTGCCGTCGTTTGTCACCACCTCCGGGTAGTATCCATAAATGATACGCCTTGGAAGCATCCGCATCTCTTTCAGTTTTCCGTGATGCGCCACCATCTCGCCAAACGACAACGGGAACATCTGGTACTCCCATTTGCGGCCAGTCAGTGGCTCGTTCACTTTGTTAGCCAACTCAAAATCAGAACTGCCTGTGGCAATCACTTGAACATCACTGTCAGAATCGGCAATCAGTTTCAATCTTAGGCCAATGTTCTCTATACGCTGTGCCTCATCAAGGATTACAATCTTTGAATTGCTGAATTCCGACAGCAGACGGTCTGCCGAAGCATTGGCAAACAGATTTTGTACCTGCAACTCGTCACCGTTCAACCACAATACACCCTCTTTCTGTCGCAATAATTGTCTCAAAAGAGTGGTTTTCCCCACCTGACGCGCCCCGGTAAGGATGATAACCTTACCTACAAACAGCTTGTTCTCAATTGTTTTATATAGCAATCGCTCAATCATAATCCATTACTTTTCACCCTGCAAAGATACAACTTTTTTGGAATCTATTCCGAAAAAGTCATAACTTTTACGGAATTAATTCCAAAAAAGTAAGTAGTACAGGCACTCAGCGAAAAAGTAAAAAACTGGCGATTCGTCCCGACAGGGACGAGATCTTGCATATCACAGTACAAGAGGACGAAGTCCTCGCAGTGCCGTGATAAGACGATTAATAGGCCAGCGTCCCGTTAGGGACGCGATACAAAACGAAGTATGACAATTCCACGTAAAATGTGTGTGATTATTCGTCGTCATGTGTGTATTTCGACAGCGTGCTTGCAATCTCCTCTTTCATTTCTGCCCTTAAGGATTCCGGCTTTAGCACTTCCACCCTGCTGCCCAACGACAGCAATTGCTGCCGGAAGTCAAAGGTCGGGCGCACGCGAACCGAGAAGACCGAGTATTCTTCATTCCGTTTTAGCTCTATTTGGGAGTGATGCAACGGGAGCGACCGCAGATAGTTGGCCTGAAAAGCATCCACTTTTATCCAGACACTCTCCACCGCCACCTCTTCCCGAAGAATGATGCCATAGCAGTCCTTAAACATCTCCTCCACATCGAAATCGGGGTTTCTGGTATATGTCTCCTCTTGGATTTCAATGTTGCTAATCCTATCCAGCGCAAAGATATGATGCGGCATATCCTCCGTGTACTTGCCAACTACGTACCAGCGACGTTCAAACATCTTTAATGCATGGGGTCGGAAGTCGGTATAGTGCGTCACAGAGTCACGCCAGTAGGGGCCATAGTCGAACTTCATCATCCGTAACTCCTTCATGGCCTGGAGTATGGCAGGCAGTGGGTCGGTGTGACTCTCTTCTATGGCGATATACTGTGCCAACTCTTGGCTGTCCATCACAATCCGATTCACTGCAATGGAGTTGAGCAACCATTGACGGAAATAGCCGTTCTTGCCGCTGTCGGCTATACGATAACGGTACACGCCGCCCGACACGTAGCATTCAATCTCTATTCCGAAAATATCCTTTATCTCCTCGCGGTGACGATGGAAGGTGCGGTCAGAATAAAGACAACCACCATTAATATCGTCATTGAAATAGTAAGCATCTGCAATCTGCTGGAGTGTCAACCCCACATTGCCCGCCCTCATCACGGTATCAACAAGCCAGATATATTTCTTCAGTACGTTCATACGTTGTTCTTATTGATTAAGTTGACTACTACTTTCACCATCACGTCTTTCTCTTCGGGACGGCTCTCGGCAATCATCAGCGTGAGGGCCACAAGGGTATTGTCGGCAATGCGTTTGCTCCCATCCTCGCGGTAGAGGATACGGTTGTTGTTTAGAAAC